>OHCF01000580.1_pt1 | contig 19012 bp, 19 predicted proteins | sample 1577511 | NCBI WGS metagenome assembly OHCF01 (sample SAMEA3879568, study PRJEB24766) | human gut metagenome | biome: human-associated habitat; feature: feces | place: USA | collected 1985/1987 | reverse complement strand
TTGCCAAGGTGGAGGTAGCGAGTTCGAGCCTCGTCGCCCGCTCCACAAATGAAAAAGGAGCAAACATTTTGCTCCTTTTTCTATACGGTGACATAGCCAAGTGGTAAGGCAAGGGTCTGCAAAACCCTCATTCCCCAGTTCAAATCTGGGTGTCACCTCCAGAAGTTAGGATTTCAAACAGAAGTGTTTGGAATCCTTCCTTTTTATATTAAATTAGTCGCATTTTTGTGTTTTTCAAATACCGGTTTTCTCTGAAAATCGCCCGAAATACCCGTTTAGGGGAAAGGGTCTGTTCTTTGGAGGACGCTATGAGAATGGTCAAAATGAAACCAAAGCCCATGGATTTGGAAACCGCGATGCAAAAATTCTTACTGGTCAAGGAATCACAGCACACAGGCGAAGAAACGATGAAGGACTACCGAAATTGCCTCGCTCGGTTCTTAGCCGACAGCCACAATAGCTTAGACTATCCCCTGCTCGAAAGCGATGTGCTGACATTTTTTGCCGCAATCCCCGACACCTCCCCTGCCCGCTATAATAAACCGTTCCAGAACATCAACGCATTTCTGAATTGGGCGCTTGAGCAGGAGCTTATTGAAAAGAATCCCATCAAGGTTCATAAGCTCCATAAGCGGCGGGACGATGGAAACATCAAGCCTCTCCCCGTGGACAAGCTGCAAGCCTTTCTTGCTTCACTGGACAAGTCTACCTACACAGGTCTCAGGGATTATGTGATTTGTATGCAGTGTTCATCAACGAAGGAATCCCGCAGGCAGAGCGTCTGGCAAAGCTTAATGCCATCGCTATCAGCCTGATGAAGATTCTGACGGAGGATCACAGAATGCTGCAGTTCAACGAGGCGAAAGAAATAGAATCATAAAAATAAAAAATCCCGTGCAATAAATCGTCCTTTCCGTGCATTACACGGATGACAGGAGAAAAAAGCCCATGCTCAGTATGCTGATGACAACCGAATATGCGCCGCCAGAGGATCGACACGAGCTGCAGCAGTTGCTGATTCACATTGCCGGCGGTGAGCGTGAAGCTCTTGCGGAACTGTACCGGCGCACGCGGGCAGCGGTGTACGGCTTAGCGCTTTCCTACCTCAAAAACGCGCAGGACGCGCAGGATCTCACACAGGATGTCTATGTGCAGGTGTGGGACTGCGCAGCGCAGTACCGTTCCACCGGCTCGCCGATAGGGTGGCTTCTGACCGTATGCCGCAACCTCTGTCTGATGCGCCTGCGGCGCGAAGAACGCCATGCCGCGCTCAGCGAGGAGGAATGGGACGCCATTCCCGCGCAGGAGTACGGCCTAGACGCCGACGAGCGCGCACTGCTGCAAGGCGCGTTGGCAAGCCTTAGCGATGAGGAGCGGCGCATCGTGCTGCTTCACGCGGTCACGGGTATGAAGCACCGGGAGATCGCGGCGCTGCTGGAGCTGCCGCTTCCCACCGTCCTGTCGAAATATCACAGAGCATTGAAAAAGATGCGAATTTTTCTGGAAGGAGATGACGCCCGATGACCAACGAAAAAATGGAGCAGCGTCTGGCCGCGGCGGTCGAAAAGACCGCGCCAAACGATGCGAACGGCGTTCTCTCTCGCTGCGAAGAGCGGAAAGGAACGGTAATTCCCATGACAACAAAGAAAACGACGAAGAGAAGATGGACATCACTCATTGCCGCCTGCCTTGCGGTGATGCTGCTCGGCGGAGGGCTGTTCTACCAGCGGGCAAACGCGGTGGCCTCCGTGGTGTCGCTGGACGTGAACCCGAGCATTGAGCTGAAGGTGAATCGAAGCGAAAAGGTGCTCGTCTGTACGCCGCTCAACGAGGACGCGAAAGCTATCCTTGCGGATATGGGCAACGGCGCGGATCTCAAGGGCGCGAAGCTCGATGTGGCGGTGAATGCCATCGTGGGCAGCCTTGTGCGAAACGGCTATCTCGACAGCATTTCCTCCGCCATCATGATCTCGGTGGAGGACAAGGATACCGCTCGCGCGGAAAAACTCCAGCGCGAGCTGACGAGCACCGTGGACGGTGTTTTGCAGACAAGCGAATCGAGGGCGTCCGTCCTGACGCAGACGCTGACGCAGGACGCGGTCCTGGAGCAGCGGGCGCGGGAAAACAGCATTTCGACCGGAAAGGCGGCGCTGGTGAACCGTGTGCTTGCACTCAACGCCACGCTGAAGTTTGACGCGCTGGCAAAGCTCTCGGTCGAAGAGCTCAAGGACCTCGCCGAGGCGGGCGCGCCCGCCATGCCCATCGGCAAGGATGCCGCCGCCTACGCTGCGGAGCAGTATGCCGGAACGACGGCGTTGGATTCCGTTGCGGCGGAGGTCGATCCCGAGCTTGACGAATCCCCGGCGCATTACGAAGTGGAACTACAAACGGCATGGGGCGAGTTTGAATATCTGGTGGACGCCTATACCGGCAAGGTGCTCAGCGGGCAGAAAGATTTATTGGCTGCCGTTTCCGCACCGAATGATACGACGAAGCCTGCTGATCAAAAGCCCGCGCCGTCCGGAACGGTGCAGGATATCGGCTACACCAAGGCAAAGTCCATCGCCCTGAACCATGCGGGCGTGAGCGAGAGCAAGGCGTATGACATGGACATCGAGCTGGACGACGAGGACGGAACGCTCGTCTACGAGGTCGAGTTCAAGTCCGGCAATATGGAATATGACTACGAGATCGACGCGGCCTCCGGCACGATCCTCAAGCACGAGGCAGAGCTGGACGACTGATACGATTATCAAGGATTGATTTAGAAAAATATCCGAATGGAAGCCGCCTGACAGAAGTTAGGATTTCAAACAGAAATGTTTGGAATCCTTTCTTTTTGTATTGAATTAGTTGTATTTTCGTGTTTTTCAAATCTTGTTTTTTCTCTGAAAATCGCCCGAAATCTCCGTTTAGGGGAAAGGGTCTGCATTTTTTGCTCTGTTTTCCCTTTGATTTTCCCTTTACAGCAAATCGATCAAGGCCTGTGCTGCTTGGCACAGGCCTTGTTTGTTTTCTTCAGAATACCGCCGTCAGCAGCACATAATAGCCGCAGGCGATGAGAACGGTGGGCAGAAACAGCGGCAGGAGCTTTTTGACCGTGGCGAAAAATGTGACGCCGAAATAGTCCGAGATGATCGCCGTGCAGATGTGCGTGGGGCTCAGCTGACTCGAGGCGAAGCTGACGCTCATCAGCAGCGCCAGCAAAAACGCGCCGCCGTTCGGGATCATGGTGTAGGCCAGCGGGATAAAGGCCGCGGCCGCGGCGCTTGAGCCCGCGACCAGCGTGCCGAACGCGTACAGAATCACAAGCACCAGAAATGCCGCTGATGCTGCACGCCACGATAACGCCCGTAAACGTCGGCACCATAGCCTCGGGAATGTGGCGGAGGTACGTGGCGACCGCCGCCTTTTCATCGTTTTTGAGGTGGTCGCCCGCCATCGTGTCCACCATGCCGCCGCAGATCGTCACGGTGGCGGGGCCCTGCATCAGGCCGATGAACATGCAGGCAAGCGACGTGTTGAGCCTCGGGTCGCGCATTAGTCCATTCATCGCCCGCTGCGCATCCTCGAACCGGCGGCGCAGGTCAAGCTCGTAGACAAGCACCGAGATCACATACATTGCAAGGTTCACTGACCAGACGTCCCAGCCCGTGAGCGTATGCATTACTGTCTGCCCCGCCGTGGCGAGCGGCAGGCGGAACATCACGATCATCAGAAGCGAGCCGAAAATCATCGCAAGATAAAGTGGCAGGCGTTTGTTGAGCAGGGCGAGGATCGCCACAAAGATGATCAGAACTTTGATAAGTGTCATGGTGCTGACTTCCTCTCTCCATTTCCCGCGCAAAGCAAGAAAAAGGCCGGGCAGCCACTTTTAGGGTACCGTCCGGCCAAAATGCTATTGCGTAGTGCCTTAGTGCTTCTCTCAGGCCTTCTGCTCTCTCGGCAGCAGGTGGATAGCGTGCTTCGGGCAGTTGGGCGCGCAGATGGTGCAGCCCCAGCACTTGTCCACATCGTAGTGCACCTTGCGGTTTTCATCCTTGTAGAACGCGCCGAAGTTGCAAATCTTCGTGCACTTGCCGCAGTTGACGCACTCGTCCTCGTGCCAGTCGATCTTCCAGTTGGATTCGGGATAGACGAGACGGGAGCCGGCCTTATACCGTCCCTTCTACCGCCCGTACTACGTCGCGTTCTACGGCGAGATGAAGATGGGCAAAAAGGTGCGCTACATCGCCATCGAGGCCGACGGCTACAAGACCGACAGCTCCCTGTAAGAGAGCGAGCCCCACATTTCAAGAGGTACGATCCGATATGAACACTGTTACGCTTGGCGGCACCGCCACCATCAACGACCTCGTCAGTGTCGCGCGCTTTGGCGCGAAGGTCGCGTTTTCCAAAGAATATGAAGAGCGCGTCAACCACTGCCGCGCCCATGTCGACCGCTTCAGTCACGAGGGCAAGGCCATCTATGGTCTGACCACGGGCCTTGGTGACAACTGGAAGAAGTTCATCCCCGAAAAGGACCGCGAGACGATCCAGCGCAACAACATCTACGCCCACACCTGCGCCGTCGGCGAGCCCATCGCCGAGGAGTGCACGCGCGCAATGATGTTCGTCATGCTCTGCCACTTCGGCTCCGGCCACACGGGCATCCGTCTTGAAACGCTCGCGCTGATCCGCGACATGCTCAACGCGGGCATCAGCCCCGTCGTCCCCAGCCACGGCTCTGTCGGCTATCTGACGCTCGAGGGCCACATCGGCATGGTGATGATCGGCGAGGGCAGGGCCACCCATCAGGGCGAAACGCTTGACGGCGCAGAGGCGCTCAAGCGCGCGGGACTCAAGCCCGTCGTGCTTTCTTCCAAAGAAGGCCTTATCCTGCTCTCCGGCACCACGTCCGTCACCGCGTTCGCGTCGCTTGCGATCTATGATGCGCAGACGCTCAGCTTGACGGCAGACATTGCGGGTTCTTTCATGCTCGAGGTGCTCAAGGGTACGCTGATGGCTATGGACGAGCGCCTGATGGCCGTGCGCCCGCATCCCGACCAGATCAACACCGCGGCCAACATCCGCGCCATTTTGAAGGACAGCCCCATGCTTGAGCGCTACCGTGGCCACCGCGTGCAGGACGCGCTGTCCATCCGCTGCATGCCGCAGCTCTACGGCCCGGTCAAAAAGGCCGTCAAGGACGCGCAGGCGACGCTCGCTATCGAGCTCAACTCATCCGTCGACAACCCGCTCATCTTCGATGAAGAGGACGGCGGCGCGGTCGCGCTGATGGGCTGCAACGCCGCCAAGAAGGCCTATGACTCGATGCACCTCGCCAAGTATATCCTCGCCGCCGAGCTCATCTGCGACGGTCAGGCGCTCGACTGCTATGACGATAAGCGCTGCGCCAAGGGCACGCAGGCTATCTACGACCTGCTCCGCAGCAAAGTGCCCGAGATGGACAACGACATGCCCCTCACGCCATATCTCGAGGCCGTCACCCAGCAGATCATCGACCGCGCGTATATCCGAACCGTGGAAGCAAGCGTCGGCGCGCTGAAGTTCTAAAGGAGAATGCCATGATCGAGCACGAACACGTCCATGAGCACAGCCACGGGCACCCCCATGTGCACGGGCATGTCCATGACCCCGAGCAGACGAAAAAGATCAGCAACCGCCTTGCGCGCGCCATCGGGCACCTCGAATCCATCAAAAAGATGGTGGAGGCCGACCGTGACTGCTCCGAGGTGCTGATCCAGCTCGCCGCGGTGGAGTCCGCCATCCGCTCGACCAGCCGCCAGATTTTGCGCAACCACATGGAGACCTGCGTCACCGCCGCCATCCAGCAAAATGACGAGGAGACGCTCTCCGAGCTTTACCGCGCGATCGACGAGCTTCTAAAATGACAAGTGAAAAAACGTCCGGCTGAATATCAGCCGGACGTTTTTTATTGGAATGTTCTTCCTTTTGCATAGCGGGCAAAAATGCGCGCAAACTAAGCGCGGCAAACGCCAAAACAATTTTTTGGGAGGACAAATCTATGACCGATCATACCAATAACGGCTGCTCCTGCACGCCCAACACCTCTATTCGCTGCGCCGTGACCAACTGCGCCAACCACTGTAAGGATGCCCAGTACTGCGGTCTGAACGCCATCCAGGTCGGTACGCACGAGGCCAACCCCACCATGGACCAGTGCACCGACTGCCAGAGCTTCAAGAAGCAGTAATTTTTGCAGCCGCCCCTCAGGCGGCCGCTACATAGCATCAAAAAGGCGGTGACAGCATGACGGAAAAGGGCAAATACCGCGTCTGCGGCGCGCTCGCAGGCACGGTGAACGGCTTATTCGGCGGGGGCGGCGGCATCCCGCTCGCGTTTTTGCTGCGCTCATGGGCAAAGCTCTCCGACAAGACGGCGCTTGCGACCTGCGTGGCTGTCATCTTCCCGTTCTGCCTTGTGTCGGTACTCGTGTACGCGTTCCGCGGCGCGCTGCCGCTCGGAGAGGCGCTCCCCTACCTTGTCGGCGGGCTTGCAGGCGGATGGATCGGCGGCAGGCTCTTCAAGGACGTGCCGAACACATGGCTCAAGCGCATTTTCGCGCTGTTTCTGCTCTATGGCGCGGTGAGGTACCTTCTGTGACGGACTGGCTCTTTCCCGCGCTCTGCGGGCTTTTGACGGGAATCCTCTCGTCCTGGGGCGTCGGCGGCGGGACACTGCTTCTTTTATGCATGACGCTCTTTTTCGGCGTGGAGCAGCGCACAGCGCAGGCCATCAACCTGCTCTATTTTCTGCCAACCGCGGGCATCTCGCTCTTCGCGCATCGCAAAAACGGATATCTCGACAAAGCCGTCCTGTGCGCGGCCATCCCGACCGGCACGCTCTGTGCGCTCGCCGCCGCGTTTTTGACGACAATGGTCGACAGCAGCGTCTTCCGCAAGCCGTTCGGGCTGTTCCTGCTCTACGCGGGGCTGTCGATCCTCTTTGAAAAGAAGAAAAACAGAAAAAAAGAAACGCCGTGACTTTCGTCATGGCGTTTTCGATTCTATTCAGATGCGCAGCGCCGTTTCCAGCGCGATATAAAGCTTGCCGAGGTCGTGGTTCGCGCCGCGAAGATTGGCGACATCGTAGCCGCTCTCCTCCAGCACGTCCCCCGCCTCGAGGAAGTTATAGAGCGATAAGCCGTAAAAACTGCACACCGCCTGCACGCCGGCGAGCTCCATCTCCACGGCGAGACAGCCCTCGCTTCTTCGCTGCGCGACGAGGCCCGCGGTCTCGCGGATCATGGCGTCCGTCGTCCAAACCCGCCCCGTCACGTGCGGGACGCCCAGCTCGGTAAAGATGGCCGAGAGCTTCCGCGCGTTCTCGACCGTGATGTAGTCGGACGGCGCAGCGAAATAGTACGAGCAGCCCTCGCCGCGGTAACTCTCCGTCGGGACGATGAATTTGCCCCTCGTCGCCTCCCGATTCAAGCTCCCGCAGGAACCGAACATCACGAACTTCGACGCACCGACGATCCAGCTCGCCTCATAGCACTCCGATGCGGCAATCGCCGAGCCGATGCCCGAGAGGTAAAACGCGATGTCCTTTCCCTTGTAATTCATGCGGTAAATGGGGATATTCCCGTTGCACGCACCGATCAGGCCGATCTTTTCACTGGGAAAGGTGTCCAGCAGATGCTGATAGATCTTCTGCGAAAACAGGATCAGGCACGTTTCGACAAGGTGCTTCTGCTCGCCGTAAAAGTCCCGCAGGCTGATGACGGGTTCCGTCTTATCGTCAAAGCAGTCGGTGATCATCTTTTCAGCGCTGGTCCGTCAGTTTTTCGAGCGCGTCTTTTGCGGCCATCTGCTCGGCTTCCTTCTTGCTGCGGCCCGCGCCCTTGCCCACAGCGCCGCCGTTGAGCAGCACTTCAAAATAGAACGTCTTGTCATGGTCGGGACCGCTCTCACCAAACAGGCGGTAGGAAAGCGTCTGGTTCGGCGTGCGCTGCACGAATTCCTGTAAAATGGTCTTATAGTCGCGGCGCTTTTCCTCGGCGACCTCCTCGCGCTCGGTATCGAGCAACACTCGGTGGATGAGCGCGCTGGCCGCGCTGATGCCGCCGTCAAGATACACCGCGGCAAACACCGCCTCGGTCGCGTCGGCCAGGATAGACGGACGCGTGCGGCCGCCGCAGCTCTCCTCGCCGTTGCCGAGCTTTAAGTATTTTCCAAGCTCCAGGCGCTGCGCGACCTCGTGCAGGCTGTCCTCGCACACGAGCAGCGCGCGGATGCGCGTCAGCTCCCCCTCCGGCGCGGTAGGATGCTTGGCAAACAGATACTCCGCCGTCACAAAGCCGAGCACGCTGTCACCCAGGAATTCCAGGCGCTCGTTGCTGAAAAAGTTTGCGCCGCGGTGCTCGTTGGCATACGAGCTGTGGCGCAGCGCCTCTTCGAGCAGCGCCGGATTTTTGAAATGATATTGCAGCTTTTCTTCCAAGGCCTGCATGGTTTTTCCTCCTGATAAAAGGACGCCCCGCGCAAAGCGGGGCGGCTTTTTTCTTCTTAACCGAGCTTCGTGCTCAGGTAGCGCACGCAGTCGCCCACCGTCTTGAGCGAGGTGAGCTCCTCCTCGGGGATCTCATCGAGCTCAAACTCTTCCTCCATGGCCATCACCAGTTCGACAAGATCCACGGAGTCGGCGCCAAGATCTTCCTCAAAAGAGCTGTCCATCGTGACCTCATCGGGGTCGAGCGCGAACTGCTCGACGATCAGCTTCTGCATCGTTTTGAAAATTTCTTCGGGGCTCATAAGTCTTATACTTCCTCTCACGGTTTTGGTTCTTCCAAATGATACGGCAAAGGCACTGTACTGTCAATACCCATTTTGCCGCTTTTTGGCATTCGCGTTATTCTGCCTTCTGTTCAATACGCATCTTGTCGATATTTTGCGCGATGTCGTCGATGATACCGCTGCGCGCGACCTCCATCGCCTGACGGACCGCATTGCAGATACCGACCTCACTCGCGCTGCCGTGCGCCTTGACGACCGGCTTCGAGATGCCGAGCAGCGCCGTACCGCCGACCTCGTTCGCGTCGAGCATTTTCTTGAAATCGCCGAGCTGTCCCTTGAGCAGCAGCGCCGCCAGCTTCGTGCCGGTGCTGTGCATCAGCATATCCTTCAATTTGATGGAAAGAAGCTTGCCCGTGCCCTCGATGCTCTTGAGCATGATGTTGCCGCTGTAGCCGTCGGCGACGATGACGTCGCACTCACCGAGCATCGCTTCCTTGGCCTCAATGTTGCCGGTGAAGTTGAGATGCCCCGCCTCGCCCGCTTCCTTGAGCTTCTGATACGTTTCGCGGCGCAGCGTGTCGCCCTTGCTCTCCTCCGCGCCGATGTTCAAAAGACCGATGCGCGGATTTTCGACGCCGAGCACTTTCTGCGCGTAGTAGCTGCCAAGATACGCAAATTGCAGCAGGTATTCGACCGTGCACTCGGCGTTCGCGCCGCAGTCGATGAGTACCGCCTTGCCCTTGGCCGTCGGGATGGTCGGCGCGAGCGCCGCGCGGCGCAGGCCGCGGATGCGCTTGACAACGAGCGTCGCGCCCGCAAGGAGCGCGCCCGTGCTGCCCGCGCTGACAAAGCCGTCCGCGTCGCCCGCGTGCAGCATATTGAGCCCCACGGTGAGGGACGAATCCTTCTTGTGCTTAAAGGCCGTCGCCGGATCGTCGCAGATCTCGACCACCTCGGTCGCGTTGGCGATCTCCATGCCCTTGGGGAGCTCCTTGCAGCCGCACTGCTGCAGGGCCTTCAAAATTTCTTCCGTTTTTCCGGTCAGGACGATGTCCACGCCGTACTTCTCCTGCGCCATCAGCGCGCCCTTGACGGGCGCGAGCGGGGCGAAATCGCCGCCCATGGCGTCGACGATGATCTTCACGGGGTCACTCTCCTTTCCTGTCACTCAGCACGTCCTCGCGCATCGCGTCGATCTTTTCAAGCGAGCGCGCGGCGAGCTGCGCATTTTTCACGCGCTTGCCGCCCTTGATGCGGTAGCCCAGCGGCGGCATGATACCAAAGTTCACGTTCATCGGCTGAAAGTCCGAGACCGTCGTATCGCTGATGTAAAGCCCCAGCGCCCCGATGGCCGTCTCGCGTGGGAAATCGACGGGCGGTTTGCCTTCGAGTCTTCTTGCCATCTCGATGCCCGCCAGAAAGCCCGAAGCCGCGGACTCGATATAGCCCTCCACGCCGGTCATCTGCCCGGCAAAGGCGATGCGGTCATCCGCAATCAGGCGATAGTAGCGGTCCAGCATCCCCGGCGAGCGGAGATAGGTGTTGCGGTGCATCACGCCGTAGCGCACAAACTCCGCATCATGCAGCGCGGGGATCATCGAAAACACGCGCTTCTGCTCGGGAAAGCGCAGATGCGTCTGGAAGCCGACAAGGTTATAGACGCTGCCCTGCGCGTTGTCGCGCCGCAGCTGGACGACGGCATAGGGTTCCTGCCCCGTCTTCGGGTCTCGCAGACCGCGCGGCTTGAGGGGGCCGTAGCAGAGCGTATCGTGTCCGCGGCGCGCCATGACCTCGACGGGCATGCAGCCCTCGAAGACGTTTTTATCCTCAAAGCCGTGTACGCTCGCTTCCTCGGCGGTCGTGAGCGCCTGCCAGAAGGCATCGTACTCCTCCTCCGTCATCGGGCAGTTGATGTAGTCCGCCGTACCCTTGTCGTAGCGCGAGGCGAAAAACGCCGAATCCATGTCGACGCTCTCAAACGTCACGAGCGGCGCGGCGGCATCGAAAAAGTTCAGCGTGTGCCCGTCGCCGATCTTTTCGGCAATGGCGGCGGCGAGCGCGTCGCTCGTCAAGGGGCCCGAGGCGATGATGACGTTCCCCTCGGGGATGGCCGTCACCTCGCCGGGGACAACCGTGATATTGGGATGCGAACGGATCTTCTCTGTCACGAGCTTTGAAAAGCCGTAGCGGTCGACCGCCAGCGCGCCGCCCGCCTCCACGCGCGTCGCGTCCGCGCAGGCAAGGATCAGCGAATCGAGGCGGCGCAGCTCCTCTTTGAGAAGGCCGACCGCGTTTTCGATCTGGTCCGAGCGCAGCGAATTCGAGCAGCAAAGCTCGGCAAAATCCGCCGTGTGGTGCGCGGGGGTGGTCTTTTCGGGTTTCATTTCATGCAGCGTCACGGCGATGCCGCGCTGCGCGAGCTGCCAGGCAGCCTCGCAGCCGGCAAGGCCGGCGCCGATCACAGTTACTTGCATCAGTTCTCTTCTTTCTCCGCGGTCTTTTTGGCCGCGGACTTGGTGGTCGTCTTCTTAGCGGCCGCCTTTTTCGTGGTCGCGGCCTTCTTTGTCGTTTTCTTCGCTGCGGCGGTCTTCGTCGCGGTCTTCTTGGTGCTCGCCGCTTTTGTGCTCGTTTTCTTTGCGGTGGTGCTCTTCTTAGCCGTCGTCTTCCTGGCGGCGGTCTTCTTTGCCGCGGTCTCCGCCGCATCGGCGGCTTCGGCGCTCTCCGCGCCCTCTTCCGCGGTCTCGGTGTTCTTCTTTTTCACATAGCCGCGCTGGTCTTCCGGCACAAAGCGCGAACACGCGGGGTTGATGCAGTACGGGCGCTTAAAGCCCTTGCCCGCCTTTTTGAACATCGTCTGGCCGCACTCGGGACAGTCGTCCTTCGTCGGCACATCCCAAGTCATGAAGTCGCACTTCTTCTCGGGATCGCTGCTGGTGGAGAATTCGCAGGCATAGTACGTGTACTGCTTGTTCGTCTTCTTGCTCACGCCGGTGCGCTTCATCATGCGCCCGCCGCACTTGGGGCAGCGGCCCGGCATTTCGATGACAAGGGGCTTGGTGAACGTACACTCAGGGTAGCCCGGGCAGGCCAGAAAGCGGCCAAAGCGCCCGCTCTTGATGACCATGTTGCGGCCGCAGACGTCGCACTTCTCCTCGCTGACCTCATCGGGGACCTTGAGTCTCACGCCCTCAAGCGCCTTCTCGGCGTTTTCAAGGTCGCGCTCAAAGCCGCCGTAAAAGTCGCGGATGACGTCCTTCCACGCGGTCTTGCCCTCTTCGACGGTATCGAGCTTTTCCTCCATGCGGGCGGTGAACTTCATGTCCACGATGTCGGGGAAGCGCTCTTCCATCAGGCCCGTCACCACCTCGCCGAGCGGCGTGGGACGCAGGTATTTTCCGTCCTTGATGACGTATTCGCGGTCTAAGATCGTCGAGACCGTCGGCGCGTAGGTCGACGGGCGGCCGATGCCGTTCTGCTCCATCGCGCGGATGAGCGTCGCGTCCGTGTAGCGCGCGGGCGGCTGAGTGAAGTGCTGGAGCGGCGTATATGCCTCGAGCGTCAGGCCCTGCCCCTCGACGAGCGGCGGCAGCGTGCCCTCCTTTTCCTCCTTGCTGTCGTCGTCGCGGGATTCCTCGTAAACGGCGGTGTAGCCGGAGAATTTCAGGTTGCTGGCACTCGCGTGGAACTCGTGTCCGCCCGCCATGATCTGCGCGCTCACGCTGTCATACACGGCGTTCGCCATCTGGGAGGCCAAAAAGCGGCTCCAGATCAGGCGGTACAGGCGGTACTGCTCGCCCGTCAGATCGCCCTTGATCTGCTCGGGCGTCAGGTTGACGTTCGAGGGGCGGATGGCCTCGTGCGCGTCCTGCGCGCCGGCCTTGGCCTTGTAGTGGCGGGCGGTCTTGGGATAGTAGCTCTGCCCGTAGCGTCCTAAAATAAACGTCTTCGCCGCAGCGATGGCCTCTTCGGAGATGCGCAGTGAGTCGGTACGCATGTAGGTGATGAGACCCACCGTGCCCTCGCCCGTGATATCCACGCCCTCATAGAGCTGCTGGGCGATGGCCATGGTGCGGCGCGGCGTCATGTTGAGCTTGCGCGAGGCCTCCTGCTGTAAGGTGGAAGTGGTGAACGGCAGAGACGGGGAGCGCTGCTTGTCCGTGCGCTTGATGTTCGTCACAGTAAAGGACTTGTCGCCGATGTCGGCAATGATGCCGTCCACCTGCTCGCCGGAGGCCGGCTCGACCTTTTTACCGTCCTTGCCGTAATAGTGCGCCTCAAAGGTCTTGTGCGTCGCCTCGTCGGTGAGGTCGGCGTCAAGTGTCCAGTATTCCTGCGCCTCGAAGGCCTGAATTTCCTTTTCGCGGTCGTCGACCATGCGCACAGCGACGGACTGCACGCGGCCCGCGGAGAGGCCGCGGCGGACCTTCTTCCACAGAAGCGGGCTCAGCTGATAGCCCACGATGCGGTCGAGCACGCGGCGCGCCTGCTGCGCGTCGACCAGGTCCTGGTCGATGGCGCGCGGCTCCTTGATGCTCTCGGAGACGACCTTTTTCGTGATCTCGTTGAAAGTCACGCGCTTGGCCTTTTCATCGTCCAGATTCAAAAGCGCTTTTAAGTGCCACGAGATGGCTTCGCCCTCGCGGTCCGGGTCCGTTGCAAGATACACGGTGTCGCTGCTCTTGGCAGCCTTTTTGAGCTCGCTGATGAGCTCCTCTTTTCCGCGGATGGGCTGATAGACAGGCTCGAAATCGTGCTCGATATCAACGCCCAGCTTGCTTTTCGGCAGGTCGCGCAAGTGGCCCATGCTGGCCTTGACCTCGTAGTCTTTGCCGAGATATTTTCCAATGGTTTTCGCCTTTGCCGGAGACTCGACGATCACCAGATGCTTTTTTGCCATGAATGTTATTCCTCCAGTAGTGTGACGGTCAAAGAAAAATGCTTGCCGCTGCCCTGCTCGACGTAGCCCTCAAGCTCCATCATCGTCAGCGCGGAAAGAACACGGCGCGTGGGGATCTGCGTCTTTTCGATCAGATCGTCCACCTGCAGCGCGCCGTCTTTCAGCGTGCGCAGAATGGCGATCTGGTCGTCGGTCAACCCCGCGTCGTTGGTTTTCAAATTCAGTGTCGGCAACGACGGCACTTCCTCCGCCGCGGCCTGCTTGGCGCGCGCTTGCTCCTCGCGCGCCTGATAGCCGAGCGTACGCGGAAGCTCCACGCGCTCGCCGAGTATTTTATGCGGATAGATGGCCTCGTACTCGCGCAGCACATCCCAGCTGTCGGTGATGAGGCCCGCCGCGCCGTCCGCGATCAAACGGTTGCAGCCGCGGCTGAGTGGCGCGTCGATCGGACCGGGAACGGCGAAAACATCGCGTCCCTGCTCAAGCGCGGTATTCGCCGTGATGAGCGCGCCGCTCTTTTCCGGCGCTTCGACCACGATGGTGGCGAGGCTCAAGCCGCTGATGATGCGGTTTCGCACGGGAAAATGCCACGCCTCGGCCGCCGTCCCGGGCGGATACTCGCTGATGAGCGCGCCCGAGGCCGCGATATCGCGGTACAGCCACGCATTCTCCGCCGGATAGACGACGTCGAGCCCGTTGCCGAGCACGGCGATGGTCTTTCCGCCCGCGCGCAGCGCGCCGCGGTGAGATGCGCTGTCCACGCCCGCCGCCGCGCCGGAGATCACGACCGCGCCCTGCTTGCACAGGCCGTAGGCGATCTTCTCCGCCGCTTCGATGCCGTAGGGCGAGGCCTTGCGCGTGCCGACCATGGCGACAGCGACCTCCTCGTCGATAACGGGGAGCTGGCCTTTGACATAAAGCAGGCACGGCGGCTCAAAGATATTGCGCAGGCGCATCGGATAGTCCGCGTCCTGCATCGTGAGAAGCCGCAGCCCCAGCCGCGAACACGCGCCGAGGATACGGTCGGCGTTTTCCAACGATTTTTCCGCGAGCAGTGCGATCTGCCGCGGCTCGATGCCCTCGACGAGGCGGTACTCGTCCTCGTCGGCATAGTAGACGTTCTCCGGCGTGCCGAAATAGTCGAGCAGCAGAAGCTTTGAGCGGTTTGTCAGTCCCTTGACCTCCGAGAGCCACACCCAGTATTTAAGGCCCGCCATGAAGAGCACCTCCTTGTTTGTTTCAGCGATACATCTCCCACAGAACGACCGTCGCCGCGATGGCCGCGTTGAGCGACTCGCAGCGCGGGCTCATGGGAATTTTGAGCGTTTTGGCGCACTCATCCAGCATTTGCTGCGACAGTCCGCGCCCCTCGCTGCCGATGGCGACAGCGGCTTTGGACAGGTTCGCGTCAGACAGCGGCACGGTGTCCTCACGCAGCGCCGTGCCGTAGAGCGGGACGCCGCTTTTACTGAGCAGCGCGAAAAGCTCCTCCGGCGTGACGCTGTACGCCTCGCGGCGGAAGATCGCGCCCATCGTGGCGCGCGCCGTCTTGGGATTGAAGAGGTCGGCGCAGGCGTTGACTAAGAACACGCCGTCGCACTCAAACGCGTCCGCCGTGCGCAGGATGGTCCCCACGTTCCCGGGGTCCTGCACGCCGTCCAGCACGAGATAGTGCTTACCCGCAAGCGTTTCGGGCAGCTTCGTCTCGGGAAGCGCGACTGTAAACAGTGCGCCCTGCGGCGTCTCCATCGGGCTCACCGAGCGCATCAGGTCTTCGCTCACGCGCACGGCGCGCACGGTATCGGGAAGCGCTGGAATGTCCACGCCGTCAGAGAACACCGCCGTTTGGACCGGCGCGCCCCACTTGAGCGCTTCGTCCAAGAGCTTTGTCCCGTCGCAGAGATATTCGCCGCTCTTTTTGCGGTAAGACCGGGAGGAAGCGAGCTTGCGCAGGTGCGTCATCAGCGGATTCTGCCGGCTCGTGATGGTTTCCACGTTCATTTTTCCTCTTCCCTCCCAGTTTCTTATTTAATATGTATCACACTATATTATCAACTGCCGCCCTTTGTCAAGCAAAAGAATCTTTTGCACCGTTTCACTTTTGCGCGGATCGGTGCGCCGCGGCTTTACAGCTCGCCCCCTTTTGTGGTACACTGAGCGTGAAATATCACGCAGCATGACTGCAAGGAGGTACCCCAAAATGGAATCTGCCAAATCGCGTTTTCTGCGCTATGTGACCTATTACACCACCTCGGATGAATTCACCGGCACCTCGCCCTCTACGGAACGGCAGAAGGACCTCGGCCGCGCGCTGATGCAGGAGCTTGAAGCGCTGAAGCTCGAGGACGTCCACATGGACGACTGCGGCAATGTGCTTGCAACGCTCCCCGCGAGCGAGGGCGTGGACGCGCCCGTCATCGCGCTCATCGCGCACATGGACACCGCTCCCGACGCTTCGGGCGAAAACGTCAAGCCCCGCCTCGTGCGCTACGAGGGCGGCGAGCTGAAGCTCAACGACACTGTCTCCCTCACCGAGGCGCTCTGCCCCGGCCTTGAAAGCCATGTGGGCGAAGAGCTCATCGTCACCGACGGCACGACGCTCCTCGGCGCGGACGACAAGGCCGGCGTCGCCGAGATCATGGCCGCGGTCGAGACGATGATTGAGAAAAACGTCAAACACGGCGAAGTGCGCGTCATCTTCACGACCGACGAGGAGATCGGCAACGGCGTGGACGGGCTCGACGTGCAGGAGCTCGGCTGTGACTACGGCTACACCGTGGACGGCGGCCCGCTCGGTGAGATCGAATTTGAAAACTTCAACGCCGCGTCCGCCGTTCTGACGGTGCACGGCGTCGGCGTCCACCCCGGCAGCGCCAAAAATGTCATGATCAACGCCGCGACCGCAGCGATGGCCTTCCACGCGATGCTGCCCGAGGACGAAGTGCCGGAGAAAACCGACGGCTACGAGGGCTTTTTCCACCTGACCGAGATGAGCGGCAGCGTGACCGAGGCGACGCTCCGCTATATCATCCGCGACCACGACCGCGAGCGCTTTGAAGAGAAAAAGGCGCTCTTCGCCGACTGCGCCGCGCGCCTCGACGAAATTTACGGCAACGGCACAGCCGAGGCCCAGATCAATGACAGCTACTACAACATGAAGGAGAAGATCCTCCCCCACTTCCACCTCATCGAGCGCGCGGAAAACGCCTTCCGCGCCAACGGCGTCGAACCGCAGTGCGTGCCCATCCGCGGCGGCACGGACGGCGCGCGCCTGTCCTGGGACGGGCTGCCCTGCCCCAACCTCTCCACCGGCGGCTACAATTACCACGGCGTGCGCGAGTGGATCCCCGCGGACAGCCTTGAGGCCATGACGAACGTGCTCGTCACGCTGACGGAGAGCTTTGCCGAATGAGGCAATCGTTATCGTAACAAAGAATTGGAGTGATTTTGTGATGAATCCTGTCGAAAAGCTCGCACTTTTGCGCGTGGAGATGAAAAAGCGCCACTTGGACGCCTACGTCGTCGTGACCGATGACTTCCACACCTCGGAATATGTCGGCGCGCACTTCAAGGCGCGCGAATTTCTCTCCGGCTTCACCGGCTCTGCCGGTACGCTCGTCGTGCTGCCGGACGCCGCCGCACTGTGGACGGATGGCCGCTACTTTTTGCAGGCCTCGCAGCAGTTAGAGGGCAGCGGTATTGAGCTCATGCGCATGGGCCAGCCCGGCGTGCCTGAGATCCCCGCGTTCCTGCGCGACCACGTTCCTGAAAACGGCTGGATCGGCTTCGACTCGCGCACGATCAGCAACGACTTCGCCCGTTCGATCGGCGAAAAGACGCGCGAGAAGCACATCCGCTTTGCGGGCGGCGAGGACCTTGTCGACCTCGTGTGGGCGGACCGCCCCGCGCTCTCGTGCGAGCCGGTGTGGGAGCTGGACGTAAAGTATGCAGGCCTGACGCGCAGGGAAAAGCTCGAAATGGTGCGCAGCAAGATGAAGGAGATGGAAGCAAGCGTGTTCGTCATCCCGTCCCTCGACGAAGTCGCGTGGCTGCTGAACCTGCGCGGCAACGATGTGCTCTTCACGCCCGTGTTTCTCTCGTATCTGCTGCTTGAGCAGGACACGGCCACGCTCTGCGTGCAGAGAGAGGCCGTGAGCGCAGAGATCGAAGCACATTTGAAATCTGACGGCGTAACGCTCGCCCCCTATGACGACATCTACCGCCTCGTCGCGGCGCTGCCCACGGGCACCCGCGTACTGCTCGACGGCGAGCGCGCCAACTACCGCATTCTGCAAAGCGTGCCGGAGAGCGCTGAAGTCCTCGACCGCACGAGCCCCATTCAGCTGATGAAAGCGGTGAAGACGCCCGCGGAGCAGGAGAACGAGCGCCTTGCCCACATCAAGGACGGCGTGGCCGTCACGCGCTTCATCTACTGGCTCAAGCACACGATCGGCAAAGAGCCGATCACCGAACTCAGCGCGTCGAAAAAGCTTGAATCTCTTCGCGCCGAGGGTGAGCACTATCTTGAGCAGAGCTTCGACCCCATCCTCGCCTACGGCGCGCACGGCGCGATCGTCCACTACGAGCCGACCGAGGAGACCGACATTCCCATGGAGCCGCGCGGCCTCTGCCTCGCCGACACGGGCGCGCAGTATTTGGAAGGCACGACCGACATCACCCGCACCATCGCGCTGGGGCCGCTCACGGACGAGGAAAAGCGCATCTACACGCTTGTCCTGCGCGGACACATACAGCTGGGCGCGGCCAAGTTCCTGCACGGCTGCATGGGCGAAAACCTTGACATGCTGGCCCGCACGCCGCTGTGGGAAGCGGGCCTCGACTTCAACCACGGCACGGGCCACGGCGTGGGCTTCGTCCTCGGCGTGCATGAGGGCCCTGAGCGCGTACACTGGGATGTGAAGCGCCAGAAGCGCCACTGCGTCATTGAAGAGGGCATGATCTTCTCGAACGAGCCGGGCATTTACCTTGCCGGCAAGTTCGGCGTGCGCATTGAGAACCTCGTCGTTGTACGCGAGGCTGAGGTCAATGAGTACGGCCGCTTCCTTGCGCTCGAACCGCTGACGCTCGTGCCGTATGACCGCGATGCGATCGATCTGTCGCTGCTCTCATCGCGCGATGTGGAGCTTTTGAATGCTTATCACGCTAAGGTCTTTGCGGCGATCTCGCCGTATCTGAGTGGGGATGAGCTGGAGTGGCTCAAGGAGGTTACTGAGCCAGTGCAGTTCTGCTGAACAGTATAAAAGGCAGCGCCGATGGCGCTGCACGGGGCAAAGGGGGAGATTCTCTTTCAAAAGAGAACCTCCCCCTTTGAATCCCCCAAGAGAAAGGCAGGGGG
>OHCF01000577.1_pt1 | contig 19114 bp, 10 predicted proteins | sample 1577511 | NCBI WGS metagenome assembly OHCF01 (sample SAMEA3879568, study PRJEB24766) | human gut metagenome | biome: human-associated habitat; feature: feces | place: USA | collected 1985/1987 | reverse complement strand
CAAACGCTTCGCCTCCGCCGGAATACAATGTGTAGACATCACTGTCTGCCTCGGTATAGAAAGCAGAAAAAATCTGGTACACATCGTTTGATTCCGGCGTCAGCATCCAGAAATAGACGCTGTCCCTATATTTTTCCTGCTCCTTCATCTGTTTCAATTTTCCGAACATGGAGAGATTCTTCATATTATGACCGTAAACGATTGTGTTTCCATCACTGAAATCATCCTGATTCTGGTAATCGAGGAAAATGGAACCCGCAAAGTTACTCGTTCCCTCATACGTCGTATGAAGATACGCATCGTTGTCCGGCCCCTGTACGACCGGGTAACTGATGTCGAGAGCTTCGATATAAAGCCATCCCTTCACATCCGGGTTAATCGCTTTTAAGGATTCAAAATCGACAGCAAGCGGCGGTTCTGTCGGATACGACAGTGGTTCCGGCTCCGGTTCGGAAGGCTCCGCCGGTTCGGATTCCGTCTGCGGCTCCTCTGTTTTCGTCGGTGCCGGTGTCTCCGGTGTTTTTGTAATTTCCGTCGTATACTGCTGCAGATCCCGGTATTCATCCGTGCCGGTCTTGTAATCCAGGTAAATGCCGATCAGCTTGTACCCGGAAAAGCAGAAAACAGCAAGTGCCGCTAAAAATACCAGAGTCCAAAGCGGATTGCCGCGTTTTTTCTGTTTCTTTTTCTGTTTTCCCATGCGTCTCCTTTATCACTTTTTTACTGTCTGCGCTGTTTTCTGGAAGCGCTCTGAATTTGTCTCAATTATAAGCGTGCCCCTTTCTTTTGTCAACTTATGCCCCCGGAAAAGGATTGCACCCGCCCCCATCTTATGATAGACTAAAAGTCGACTGACAAGTCACTTGTGAATACAGTAACACACCACATACATGAGGAGGAATTCCATATGCGAACAATCAAAAAAGTCGCCTCGCACATCTTCATTGATGGCTTCGGCGGCATGACGCAGGGTCTTTTTGCAACCCTGATTATCGGTACGATGATTCAGCAGATCGGTCTTCTGATCGGCGGTTCGACCGGAAATGTGATCTATCTGCTTGGAAAAGCTGCCGCAGCCCTGACAAGTGCCGGTATCGGTGTCGGCGTGGCAGTGAAATATGGGGAAAGCCCGCTTGTCACGGTTTCTGCAGCCGTCGCCGCCATGGTCGGCGGTTATGCCGGCAAGATCACCGGCGGCACATTCTTTGTGGACGGAAATGCCGTTCTGGCAGGACCTGGCGAACCGCTCGGCGCTTTCATCGCAGCTTTCGCAGGCATCACCTGCGGCCATCTGGTTTCCGGCAAGACCAAGGTTGATATCATCGTGACACCGGTCATCACCATCGGAGCCGGTTCCGTTGTCGGACTGCTCGTCGGACCGCCGATCTCCCAGATGATGACAGGCCTTGGAAGCATCATCAACTGGGCAACGGAACAGCGGCCGTTCATCATGGGCATCGTTGTTTCGGTCGTCATGGGTATGGTTCTGACACTGCCGATCAGCTCCGCTGCACTCGGCATCATTCTGAATCTTTCCGGTCTTGCCGCCGGTGCCGCAACGATCGGCTGCTGCTGCAACATGGTCGGATTCGCGGTTGCAAGTTATCGGGAAAACAAATTCGGCGGCCTTGTCGCACAGGGTCTTGGAACCTCGATGCTTCAGGTGCCGAACATCATGCGTCATCCGCTGATCTGGCTGCCCGTCATCTTCTCGAGTGCGATTTTAGGACCCGTCTCCACAATCCTCGCCAATATGCAGAATAATGCAACGGGAAGCGGCATGGGTTCCGCAGGTCTTGTCGGACAGATCACAACGTATCAGACGATGATCGCTTACGATGATCCGAAGCTCGTCATCATCAAAATCATTCTGCTCCACTTCGTGCTTCCGGCTGTGATCACCTTGTTCTTCTCAGAGGTATTCCGCAAGGCAAACCTGATCAAATCCGGCGATATGGCTTTGAATCTGTAATCTGTATTTTTAAAAGGGAATGGAACTGCGCATCCGGCAGCTCCATTCCCTTTTTTATCCACATTTCTCTTCTGATTTTTTCTGTTTTTACACCGTTTCTTCTGCGTTTTCCGCATTTTCCACTGCCACGGCCGATTCAGCTTCCGCTGCCGCTTCTTCTGTCTCCGTTTCTTCTCCCGGCCGCACACGGTGTGCCTCTACCATTGGCTCAATGGTCTGTGCCATCAGCAGATGGATCATGTCAAGGCTCCGCTCGCGGAACCGCGACGGCAGAAGCGGCGCGATCGCCACATCCGTCACGAGGGATTCAAGGCCCTCGATAATCAGATCCTTGCCCGGCGTCTCATTCCACTCCAGTCTGATCCGCTCGAAATCACGCTGGAAAATGATTTTGACCCTCCGTCTTGCGGCCTCTTCCAGAAATGCAAACTCAAGCTTCAGCACCAGTTCGCCGTCTTCATTCTCCGCAAACTGTCCCGTCGTTCCGAGCAGATACGATTCCTCGTTTTCCACCCATTCTACAACTTTGGACCCCGTAAGACCGATCGCAATGCGCTGTGTTTTTTCTCCCTCGGTCAGCTCGACAAAGAAACGGCCTTTTTCATAGAAGAAACCGATGCGGCGGATGCCGTCGGAAAAGTTGTTGTGGAAGACCTGCAGCGTCAGTGGAAACATGCCGACATGCGTGTCCTCCATTTTATATTCTTTTCCGTGCAGAAGCTGCGCCATGTCGATCTGACGCGGTGTTCCGCTGTTCCGCGGCCCCGGTGTTCTCCGCTTCCAGCCGCCGCGCAGGATTCTTCCCGGTGTCTCTTTCGCGCCCTCCAGATCACGGCAGGTCTGCACCAGCTTCTGATATGCCATCGGGCTTTCCGCCTCGCCGGATTTCAGCTCTGCACCAAATTCCGCGCCGAAATACTTCCGCACAATGTCGAGCATCTCACACGTCTGGAACAGCTCGTTGCTGCCCGCATTCGTCACAATCACCACGCCGGTATCCGGGTAACCGAGTACGTTCTGCCCCAGCATGCCATTGAACGCAAAGCTGCCCGGCCGCTCCTCCATCCAGACCTGGTAACCATAGCCATATTTTCCCATCTTTTCCGGCGGTGTCGCATGAACGGAGGTGGACGCTGCGACCCATTCCGCCGGGACGATCTGTTTTCCTTCGAATTTTCCGCCGTTCACGTACATCACCCCGAGCTTGGCCGCGTCCTCCGGGCACAGGAAGAGGCCCCAGCCGCCTTTCGTAATCCCTGCCGGGCAGCTCTCCCAGAAGACTTTCCGGATGCCAAGAGGCTCAAACAGACGCGGCCGCAGGTAATCTACCATTTTCATGCCGGTGCGCTCCTGTATGATTGCAGACAGCAGATACGTGTTCATACTGTTGTACTCAAACGCTTCGCCCGGCGTTCCCTTGACCGGCGCATTTAAGAAGCTGTCCACCCAGTCGTTGCCGGAAACAACGCCCATCTCATTGAACTGTACGCCGCTCTTCATCGTCAGAAGATGCTCCACGGTCAGATTCGGGCGCAGGATCTTCTGCAGCAGACCATTTCGTTTTTCAAAAATATCATAGACGTTCTCGTCCAGGGAAAGTTTTCCTTCACTGATCAGAAAACCGACCGCCATGCCGGTGATGCTCTTGCACATCGAATACGTCGCGTGCCAGATGCCGCTGCGGTATGGGGCGAAATTGCATTCGCAGATGACCTGTCCGTTCCGCAGGACCAGCAGGTGATGCATGTCCGTATGGCGGGCGGCGGCGAGCTCACGAAGCATCTGCGTCAGCTTTTCCGAGGAGATTCCCTCACTCTCCGGCGTCACACGCGGAAAATATGTCTCCGGAGATGCAAAATCCCCGAACGCTTCCTTCTGCGGCGCAAAGTCCGTCTTTCCCATATGTCCTGTCGTCCCACTCATAAATCCCCAGATCATTTCCATTGCGGTTAACTGTTCTTTCGCTGCCATGTACGATGCCTCCTGTCTCATGCGGTTGGATTTCCCTGTTTTTCCAGTTTTCCTCATTATATCCAGATTCCTTGAAAATCGCAATGCTTCTTCTGATAAAAAAGAACCGACATAGAAATCTGTATTTCGATTTCTGCCGGTTCTTTTCCGTGTGTGATTTTTTTATTTTACTTTAGCTTACTCATTCCAGAGTTTCATACGCTCCTGATAATTCTGTGTGATAACTTTTTCTACATCTTCCAGTCCTGCGTCATTCATTTCGGAAATCATCTTGTCGTACTCTTCCATTGCCGCATCGTGGCTGTCTGCATTCACAATCTTCGGATATTCCTGATCGTAGATATCCTGGATTTTCTGCCATTTCAAGCCATCCGGAGTGCTTCCTGCCGGGGTAAGGCCTGTAAACTCTGCGGTATCCCATCTGTCGTTCTCACCAAAGTGATTCATAGCCACCTGCCGGGTCTCTTTTACTTTATACTGTGTTACATCGTATGGAGTTCCGTCTGTACCATTTCCGTTCTTTACAAACCAGGTCCATTTGCGGACGCCGGTATCCAGTTTTGTTTTGTCAAAATCCGTCTGGAATCCTTCAATCAGATCATCGTTCGGAACGTGTTTTCCATCTTCCATATTCCAGTTGGTTCCCTCAATACCCCACATCAGAAGATACTGTCCTTCTTCGCTTGCAAGGTAGTTGATCATCTTCATGGCTGCTTCCGGATTTTTACAATTCTTGGTGATCGCGATTGCATCCCAGCCAAGTGTACTTCTTCCGGAGTAAGTAGTTTCATCTGCGCTGATTCCGTTTCCAAGGATTTTATAGGAATAGAATTTTGCATCTTCTCCTACAGAAGAAGCAAGTGCTGTATTTGCTGCATCGGTATCCCAGTAGGAAGCAAAGGTACTGAATACGTTGCCTGCAGACAGTTTCTGCGTCCACTGATTTTTCTTGTTGACAACCCACTCTTTGTCCAGAAGGCCTTCGGTATACAGTTCATTGGCAAAGGACATCATCTCTTTGAAGTTTGGTGCTTTGGCAACATGTTCCAGATTGTCCCCATCCTGATAATATGTTTTCAGACCATACATTCCTTTTAATGTTCCATCGTAGTTTTTGGATTCTGCATCAAAGGTAATGGCAATACTCTCTTTTCCGTCAATGGTCGGATGAAGTTCTTTGAATTTCTTACAAATGTCAATATACTCTTCCTGTGTAAATGGCTCATCGCTGTCTGCGCGGTCTTTTCCAACGATTTCGCACAGATAATCATAGCGCATCAGAACACCGGCTACCGGATCCGGATCTTCTCCGTACCAGTTATTCAGATAGTAATTCTTTCCATCGGTATAACGACTCTTGTTTAAGGTTTCCCCGTACATCTCTTTTACATCCGGGCCGTACTCATCGATCAGATCATTCAACGGAAGCAGTGCGCCTGCCTCAATGTAACGGTTTACAATATCATTTCCACGATCCATCAGGACGATATCCGGGTAATTCTGACCGGTCAGCATCAGGTTCAATTTTTCCAGCGGATCTCCGGTTGGATTTTCTACCTGAATTTTGACACCTGTTTTTTCCTCAATTGCTTTTGCAACTGGATCATCAAAGGTATTGCTTCCGGAGTTTTTGTCAAAGATAGAAATCGTAACTCCGTCTGTTGATACCTCGCCCGATGCAGATGATGCACTGCCGGATGCAGTACTTGATGATGTACTGCCATTTGATCCGCATCCTGCAAGCATTCCCGCTGCCATCAGGACACTCATCGCCATTGCGATACTTTTTTTGAACTTCATTTTCTTTTCCTCCTTCTATCATCAGCTCTTTACAGATCCGAGCATGATTCCTTTAACAAAATATTTCTGAATAAACGGATAAACCATGATAATCGGAATGGTCGCAATCATCGTAGCAGCCATTCGAATGCTGTCCGGTGTAATGGTCTGTGACGCCTGATTTGCCGCCTGGTTCGCTGATGAAGTCTGATACTGATTCAGAATTTCAACCAAAATGGACTGCATTGTTTTTAAAGACTGTGCATTCGTAAACAAATATGCATCGAACCAAGAATTCCAATGTGTAATTGCGACAAACAGTGCAATGGTCATAATAATCGGCTTGGACAATGGAATTACCATTTTAAAGAAAACTGTCAGATCGTTTGCTCCGTCAATTTTCGCCGATTCAAAAATCTCTGCCGGCATTCCCTCTATATAATTCTTTACCAGAATCATATTATAAACACTTACCAGGTTCGGGAAAATAAATACAATGAAATTATTCAGCATTCCAAGGCTCTTTAATACCATATAATACGGAACCATTCCGCCGCCAAAATACATGGTGAAGATAAAGAACAGGTTCAGCTGTTTCCGGAACAGCAGCTCTTTTCTGGAAAGCACATAGGCAAGTGCTGTCGTGACAAGGACCGCCAGCGGTGTACCAATTGCAGTACGAAGTACAGTGATCAGAATGCCATGCAAAAATGTGGCACGTTCCAGAATATCTTTATAACTTGCCAGACTCAGTTTTCTCGGCAGAAAGTAGAGCCCGCCGCGCAGTGCATCGGTTGCATCGTTAATGGATACCACAAAAATGTTCCAGAACGGATACACACAGATCACAGTAACTAACACCAGAAAAACCACTTTGAAAATATCAAGAAACCAGTCACTGGCACAACGTTTTCTTTTGATTTTAATTGCTTTTTCTCTCATTTTCCTTCCTCCTAAAACAGTGCCGTATTATCATCACTGAATTTCTTCGAAAGTGCATTTGCACTGATGACCAGAATGAAGGAGACTGCGGATTTAAAGAATCCTACTGCAGTACCGTAAGAATACATTCCGTTTTTCAGACCATAGCGGTATGCATACGTATCAAGTACATCAGAATAATTTAAAATAGCATCATTAGACATCAACAGCTGCTGCTCATATCCTGTATTCAGAACACCTCCGATTGCCAGAATCAGAAGAATCATAATGGTCGGCTTTAATGCCGGAAGTGTGATATGCAGAATCTTCTGCATTCTCGTCGCACCATCCACATCCGCTGCTTCATACATATCCTGGCTGATGCCGGAGATTGCCGCCATATAGATAATCGCATTGTATCCAAGTACCTTCCACGCATTTGCGATCGCGATGATCCACCAGAAATAGGGTCCTTTCTGGAAAAACAGAATCGACTCATCGGTTAATCCGAGGAATTTTAACAGATTGTTGATGACGCCGTCTGAAGAAAGGAATGTAAGGAAAATGTTTGCCGCAATAACCCAGGAAATAAAATAGGGAATATAAGATGCGGTCTGTACAAATTTCTTTGCCTTCTGGTTTCGAACTTCATTCAGGCAAAGCGCCAGAATGATTGGCAGCGGGAATGAGAATAACAGTGTCAGTAAGCTGGTTGCCAGTGTGTTTCTCATGATTTTTGTGAAATCTGTGGAAAAGAAATACTTGAACCAGTCAAGACCGACAAACTGCGAATTCACCATATCCGCAAAATAGCCGCTACCCTGCGGCGTGTAGTTGATGAAGGACATATACAGTCCTGTCATTGGTGCATAGCAGATCAGAATGACCCATACCAACGATGGAAGCAGCAGTAAAAACAGATATTTCTGTTTCCAGAACCGTTCCGCGAGGCTTTTTTTGTGCTTTGCATGCACGTTTTCTTTTTTCATGCCTTCTCCTTCTTTCTTCTTTTTGTTCATCTTGTACACTCTTGCTGTCTATGTTTCCATTCTAATGGATAGTCTGTCCTGCAACAATCTCACTTTTTTATGATTTCTATCTCGATTTAACGGAGTTTTATAATTCTCTTTTTTATTCTGTTGTTTTCTTACGATTTCTGTCAATATCTAACGAAACAGAAACCGGCTGACGGGCAAAATCACCTTTATCAGCCGGTTTCTGTTTCCTTTTCTATGCAAACAATACGAAGTTATTTCTGCTTTGTTGATTTTTTATTCGTTTACTGGAATTCTGACAGAAACTGTCGTTCCATATCCTTCCTGGCTTTCTATTCGGACACCATAATCCTCTCCATAAGCCAGACGAACCCTGTTTGCAACATTTCTCAGTCCATATCCTTCCTCTGAGCGCCGCAGAGAACTTCGCAGTTTAATCAGTTTTTCCGCCTCGATTCCACATCCATCATCTGTCACCTGGAATACCACATCCCTTTCTTCTTTTTGAATTCTGACCGCAATGTGGAGAACTTCTTCCTCTTTTCTCGCATGGTGAATGGCATTTTCAACCAGCGGCTGCAGAAGAAGTTTAATGGTTCGATATGTCAGTACTTCTCTTGCAATCTCATACTCCACCTGTACGCTGTCCCGAAAACGCATCTGCTGGATTTTCAGATAGCTCTGCAGCAGTTCCACTTCTTCCTGGATGGAAAGCACCTGTTTTCCCTTATTCAGGGAAATCCGGTAGAAGCTGGACAAATTTTTGACCGCCTGCATCGTCTGTTTTCCACCTTCCCGCATCGCCAGTGCTGAAATAACCGCAAGTGCATTGTAAAGAAAGTGCGGATTGATCTGTTCCTGCAGCAGATTCAGTTCGCTCGTCTGAATCCGGATTTTCTTTTCGTAATTTTCCCGAATTAGCTCCTGAATCTGATCACTGAGCTGATTAAACGCCAGCCCGATCTGTCCGATCTCATCTTCTCCCATATTTTCCAGACGGTAATCAAATTCTCCCTGTCCCATCCGTTTTGCTGCATACACCACTTTCTGCACCCGCGTGGAAATCCATCTTGTGTAACAGATAATGCAGAGAAATACCATAGCCGCGCTGCAGAGGATCAGGAACATCATCCTTCTTGAAACAGCTTTTGCGTCTTTTAAAACCGTCTCCTTATCCGAAATCACAAGAATTTTTGTTCCGAAAACTCCGCTCTGGATATTTCCGATTTTTGAAATGCCGTCACGCTCAAACTCAATCTGCGCTTTCTGCTCCAGATCCTCTTCCGGCATTCTGGTCCGGATCGGAAGACCTGCCATTTCCGGTTCGGAAGCAGCCAGAATATATCCTTTTTGATCCACCAGATAAATTTCATCGGTGGAATTTATTGTTTCGAGGAGGGGCTGTATCTGCTGATTTTCAATCTGTAACGACAGTACGCCCTTCATCCCGCCCTGTGGATAAAAATTCATCAGACGATTCATATGAAATGCTTTTCCGTCTCCAGATGTCCCACAGAATACCGTTTCCCCTATCGCATCAAATGTCAGCACACGTTCCCTCCGATCTAGATCCTGCATGGAATAAAAATAATAATTATCCTGCGGAAGCGTTTCATTGTTGCTGTAAAAACAGATTTTGTAAATTCCTGCATTCATCAGACAGATTTCGCTGAGCTTCTTATCAATATAGTAAAACATATCCTCATAAGAATCGTTGCTGTAATCCTGAAACAAATATCCGCTCAGCATCTGATCCACATACAGCACATCCAGAATTGTTTCGTAAGGCTCGACCATCGTAGAAAAATTTTTTTCAATTCGTTCTGCTTCCTGTTCTGCACTCTGATATGCTTCAGTAAGAAGCACATTCCTTGTTTTTCCATAACTGTACCAGGTAACACACAGCATTGGAATCAGTGCCAGTACCAGATAGCCGATCACCAGTTTAAACTGAAAACTCCGATTTTTATACCATTTTACGATATTCATTTGGTGTCACTCCAAATCTTTTCTGAAAAACAACGCCAAAGTAAGAAACATTTTCATATCCAACCGCCAGACTCACTTCCCGTACTTTATTTTTCTTATTCTTTAACAGTTCCGCCGCCCTCTGCAGACGCATTTCCGTATTGTATTCCAAAATCGTTTTTCCTGTTGCCTCTTTAAACAGGCTCCTCAGATAATTCGGAGACAAACCGACCTCCGCGGCCAGCTTCTCGATATCTGCGCTTTCCAAGCAATGCTCCTGAAGATATGTTTTTACCTGATAAACGGCATAGTAATTTGGATTTTGATTCTGTTCTTCAAAAAATGCCAACATCCGTTCCAGATACTGCTTCATCTTTTCCCGCATCTGATAACTGTTGTTTGCTTCAAAAATTTCATTTTCTCTCAAAATTTTTTCTGCTTCCATCCAGTTTTCCAGCAGTTCATCGCTCAAAACAAGACGGTTCCATAGATACATATAGAGATTGTAAACTTCTCCCGCAAATGTTTTCGGCGCAAGCCCCTTTAGCTGTTGAAAATAATCTTTCATGGTCTGCAGCGTTTCCTGCTTTTTCCCGTTGCTGACCAGACGACAGATTTCTTCTCTCCGCTCCTTCTGTTCCCGGAAATGATATGCTTTTTCCTCTTCCGTTTCTTTTTCATCTGCACAGAAAAGTTCCGGTGGATCCATATGAAATGCCAGAACACAACAGTTCCGAAGTTTTTCCGCCTTTTCGTACAGGCAGTCAGCTGTCCATGCTCCACTGCACCATCCAACGGCTCTCGGTGCGTCTTCTTTCAAATCATTCCAGATCTGAAATGCCGTATCTTTCACCGACAGATACCCCGCCAGCAGCAGAATGCTGATCCGTTCCGTTTTGCTGATGTAACGGATGCCCTTGTATTTTTCCTGAATTTTGCTACAGATGTTTTCTTCCGTTTTTCCATAAACCGCTATGATTCCAAACCTGCACTCTTCCAGTTCTTCTCCAAATACACCACGGAAATTTTTCCGTAAAAGCTCTGTTTCCTGTTTTTCCCGCAAAGCCATTTCCAGCAACTGCTTCGCCGCCGTTTTCCGCGACCAGTCTGCTATCTCACTTTTCTCCAGTTCACTTCTCACTTTTTTCAGACATGCTTCTACTTCTTCAATCGTAAATGGCTTTAAAAGGTAATCCACGGCATTCACCTGAAAAGCGGAATGGATATAGGAAAAATCATCATATCCTGTCAGAAAAACAATTTTGCATGGATACCCCCGGCGTACGATCGTCTCTGCCAGTTCAATTCCACTCATTCCTGGCATCTGAATATCCGTAATCACAATATCTGCCATATTTTCTTCCAGGCACTCCAGTGCCCTTCTGCCATTGCGCGCGGTAAATACTCTGGAAATCCCGTTCTTTTTCCAGTCAATATAATCCCGCAATGTCTCCAGTTCAATTTCTTCATCTTCTACAAGAAGAACGCGATACATTTTTTCCCTCCTGTTTCCAGTTGCTCCTGCAGTTTTCTTCTCCTGCTGCTTTTCATTTCTGTCTCTTTACTGCAGAAGTTCAATCATATACGCCTCATACGGCTGTAACTTCCACACTTCTTTTGTGAGACTTTCTGTATCATTATGAATCAGAACCGTTCCTTTTGTCAAATCATATCGGGCTTTCATCTCTGCCGCGGTATCCCGGAAATTGCAGAGCACAATCAGCTTTTTCTCTCCCAGATTTCTCTCATAAGCAAAAATATCCGGATTTTCTTCCTCAATCAGACGGAAATCCCCATAAACAAGAGTGTCATTTTTCCTACGCAGCGCAATTAGTTTTTGATAGAAATAGAAGAGGGAATCCGGATTTTTTCTGCTGTTTTCCACATTGATCTCCTCGTAATTCTGATTTTCCGCCATCCACGGTGTTCCCGCTGTAAATCCGGCGTGTTTTTCCGCATTCCACTGCATTGGCGTCCGCGCATGGTCCCGGCTGTTCCGTGCAAGATAGGTACGAATTTTTTCTTCCTCCCAGCCTTCTTTTTTACGGTCTTCGGCAAAATTTACAGACTCGATATCCTGATAGTCCTCGATCCGAAGCCCTGACACATTTGTCATACCGATTTCTTCCCCCTGGTAAATATAAGGAGTTCCTTTCATCCCATGGAGAAGGACAGCCAACATTTTTGCTGATTTTTCCCGATACGGTTCCCTGTCATTTCCAAAGCGCGATACGACACGCGGAAAATCATGGTTTCCCCAGAACAGGCTGTTCCATCCTTTTTCTTCCAGTCCCGTCTGCCATTTTTCAAAGAGCTGCTTCAGTTGCGGCAGCGTATACGGTTTCGGATCCCAGTTTCCACTTCGGATGCCGTCGATTCCCATCAGTTCAAACTGAAAAATCATACTGAGCTCCTGGCTTTCCGGATCAGAATACTGCTGTGCCATTTCTACCGTAGCACCTCCGGTTTCCCCCACTGTCAGGATCTGTTCTGATTTTCCATACGTATTCTGATTCATTTCCATTAAGTATGTATGAATCTGCTCTGAATGAGTATCATTTCCTCCATGTCCATCTTTTACAATATTGTCAATTGCATCCAGCCGGAAACCACGGATCCCTTTATCCATCCAGAACTGGATCATCCGGTACAGCTCTTTCCGAAGCGACGGATTTTTCCAGTTCAGATCCGGCTGCATTACACTGAAACTGTGATAATAATATTCCTGAACCTCCGGCACCCATTCCCAGGTGCTTCCTCCAAAGAATGCTCCGCCGCCTTCTGGCGGCTGCTCCTTCGTTCCTTCCTTCCAGATGTAAAAATCATGGTATTTACTGTTTCGATCCTTTCTGGCTTCCAGGAACCATGGGTGCAGATGGGAACTATGATTTAAAACAAGATCCATCATGACCACAATTTCCCGCTTTTCACAGGCTGCGATCAGTTCTTCCAGCTCTTCCATTGTGCCCGCTTCTTCCATTACTTTATAATAGTCACTGACATCATATCCATTGTCGTAATTAGGAGAATCGTTAAAAGGCGAAAGCCAGATGGCTCCAACACCAAGCTCCTGCAGATAGTCCAGCTTCTGCAGAATCCCTCCAAAATCGCCGATGCCGTCTCCGTTGCTGTCACAGAAGCTTCTGGTGTAAATCTGATATACGGTTAAGCTATGCCACCACTCTCTTTTCATTTTCTGTCCTCTCTTTCTTTTTTCCTATAAGAGCAGTATAATGATATTATCTTATATTTTCTAACCTGATTTTCGTATTTAATGAAAGGATTTTGACTTTTATGAAAAAAGAACGTTCAAAAGAGCTCTTTTCTCCTGAATCTTGTTCCCCTGTTCTTTCTGGCGGAATCCGGGATTTTACCGTGCATGGAACCGAACCTGTTCCGCTCCATATCTATCATCAGGATTATGCGCATGGCGGGCTCTCTGTTCCTTTTCACTGGCATAAAGAATTAGAATGGATCTGGGTTGAAAAAGGTACTCTCACTCTGACACTGAAAACTGAAACCCGGACAATTTCCGAAGGTACTTTTCTTTTCATCAACAGTCACGAACTGCATCAGCTCTGCAGCATTGGAACTACCCCTTCGGTTCACCATGCCCTTGTATTTCTTCCAGAAATTCTCTCATGTGCCTATCTGGATTCCTGTGAAGCAGACTGGATTCGTCCGCTGCTCTCTCATCAACTGCTTCTTCCGGCTTTTCCATTGGAAGAGCTTTCTGCTGCTGAAGCCTCCTCTCAGACACAGAAAACATTTGTACTGACATTATCTGAGCTTTTCCAGGAAATCCTGTATGCATACGATACCAAACCCATCGGCTGGTTTCTTCTGATCAAAAGTGACATGTATCGGATTCTTGCACTTCTGGCGCAATACCAGCTTTTTCTTCATCCGGAACCCCTCTGCACTCGTAAAAAAGAAAGATCTGATCAATGTAAAAAACTCTTACGTTATATTCAGGATAACTATGATTCCAAAATCCGTCTTTCAGATCTTGCTGCTATACTCAATATGAATCCACAATATTTTTGTCGTTTCTTCAAAACGCACTTTCACACAACGCCTATTTCCTATATCAACCAGTACCGCGTAACCCAAGCCGCAGATCTTCTTACCGGCAGCTCGCTTTCTATCTTGGAAATTGCTCTGGATACCGGATTTGAAAGCCCAAGCTATTTTGCCAGCATTTTCCGCCGGACTTTTGGTATGTCACCGGAAGAATATCGAAAAGCCATGCCCTGACCCGGCAAATTTTTTCCTTCTGAATGCACGGCAACACAAATCTCAAAAATTTTTGATTTTTTTTCAAAAAACACTTGCCAAACTCGTTTTCTTATGATAATATACTACTTGTCGCTGAGCAAAAATCACGGCAGACAAATCAAAAACTTCGGCTCCGTGGTCAAGCGGTTAAGACATCGCCCTTTCACGGCGGTAACACGGGTTCGATTCCCGTCGGAGTCATATGGCGTCGTAGCCAAGTGGTAAGGCAATGGTCTGCAACACCAGTATCCACCGGTTCAAATCCGGTCGACGCCTCTATTTTCCCGGAAACAGATAGTTTCCGGGATTTTTCTTTTTCAAAATTATTTCAAAAAAGCTGCCGGTTCTGTTTGCTTCGGCAGCTTTTTTGAAAATATCATTCTTTTTTAATTTTCTTTTTCTTTCACATAGTCTTCGTACACATACGCCGTTTTTCCCTCATACGAAATCTTGTACCATCCGTTCTCTTTTCCGAGCATTTCCACTTCTTCCCCTGTCGTCAGAGCTCCGATAACCTGGCTTGTGCTGACGTTGGGTTCTGTACGTACATTGACCGGTGAGATACAGGTGACGGTTTTCTTACCCTTCTGCTTTTTCACGCCATCCGAATTATTTTCTGCTTCCAGCGCTCTTTTCTGCTCCTGGCAGGCCGTCTGAAATGTTTCTGTCAGCAGCTCATTGTCCGGGAACTGCAGAGACTCCAGTATTTCCGGCACGATTTGCTGTGTATCGTTGCTGCCGCTTCCTTTTTTCCATATGATCTGATACCCTTCATTCTCCGTTTTCACCCCGCAGAAAAATGCAATCGGAATCTGCAGGGAATTTTTTACCTGGAAACGATAAAAGGAACTCTCGTTATCTTTTCCTTCGTTAGCTGTTTTCACCATAAAATCGCTGATGCTGTTTTCCCCTGTTATTTCATTCGGGTAGAGCAAATTTTCAGCGCTCTCTTCGTCCTCCGGAAAATCCATAAGCGCTACTTTTGCCATTCCTTCCCGATACGATATCTCAAGACTTTCCCCATCTTCCGATATGAAACTACATTGGATTTTCTCATCTCTCATTACATTCCAGCCTTCTGGAAGTGTGATTATAATATTCTGGTATGTAGAAAGAAACTCTTTTTCACCATCTTCTGACTCATCCTGGACACTGGATGCTCTTTCGTAGACAGCCGATGGATTCTCCTTTTCCACCTGCTGGTTGCCACATCCCATTACCACAATAGTTGTCATCAGAAGAACAGCTAAACAGTTTTTTCTGTTTCTCATGTACAATTTCCTTTCTTGACAGTTCCGTCTTTATTTTCTGTCAGAAAATTTCTTTTGCTTATTGTATCACAACTATTTTTGCACTGTAAAGAGTGCGTTCCTTCCCTCCTGCTTTGATTTTCTTTATGCAAAAAAAAATCTCCAACCAGATTGAGGTTCCCTCCCCCTCAAATCCAGTTGAAGATTTTTCTTATCTTTTTTATTTTACTTCTGTAAATTCGACCCGGATACTCTCATACTCTCCCAGCACCTGATGCAGGGTCAGCCCCGCACGGTTCCAGGTACGGCCAAGGCGGACTTCCTGGTCCAGACTGCAGCGATACAGCTTGTTCTCTGCCAGTCCGCACACTTTCGTGTGAACCGGAAGCATATTTCCTTCTGCGTCGGTTTTTACGATCGTGAGCAGTGCACGGCTCTGATCTTTTGCCACAAACTCCCATGCCATGAAATCCTGTTTTTTCAGTCCGGTCAGACGGTAATACAGGCCTTCGTGTGTGAGCTCGTAATATTCATGCATCGCAGCAACCTGCTCTTTTACCATCTCTTTTTCTTCCTCTGAAATCTTATTCAGATCCATCTCATATCCAAAGCTTCCTGCCAGCGCCACATCGCCTCTTGTCCGGAACGGTGTCACACGGCCGGTCTGATGGTTCGGGCATACAGAAACGTGGGAACCAACGGTGCTGATCGGATAGAAGAACGAGCTTCCGTACTGGATGGAAAGACGGTTGATCGCATCGGTATTATCGCTGCACCAGATCTGCGGGGAATAATACATCATACCGGCATCATATCGTCCGCCTCCTCCGCTGCAGCCCTCGAGCAGCAGATTCGGGCATGCGGCAAGGAATCTTTCCATCAAATCGTAAACACCGAGCACATAGCGGTGATACAGCTCTCCGTTCCGGCTCTGTGCTGCCACATGGCTGTAAACATCGCAGACGCTGCGGTTCATATCCCATTTGACATAATCAATCTTTGCATCATGAACGATGGTTGTCAGACGCTCCAGCAGATACTCACGCACATCCTCACGCGTCATATCAAGTACAAGCTGATTTCTGCTGTGGTTCGGCACACGGCCAGGAATTGCAAATGCCCAATCCGGATGTGCACGGTAAAGATCACTGTCCTCGGAAATCATCTCCGGCTCAAACCAGAGACCGAATTTCATGCCCATCTTGTGGATTTTTTCTGCAAGCTGCGCCATGGAGCCGTTCATCTTTTTCTCGTTGACGAACCAGTCACCGAGACCACTGTTATCATCCTCTCGTTTTCCAAACCAGCCATCGTCAAGCACCAGCATCTCAATGCCAAGCTTTTGCGCCTGTTCTGCAATTTTCAGGATTTTTTCTTCGTTGAAATTAAAATAGGTTGCTTCCCAGTTGTTGATCAGAATCGGTCGTTTGGCATGCTTGTATGCGCCACGGCAGATATGCTCGCGGATGATCTCATGATACTGCTGTGACAGTTTGGTAAGGCCGGTTCCGGAATAGCTTAAGATTGCCTGCGGGGTATCGAACGCCTCTCCTTTTTCCAGATGGAAGCAGAAATTGGTCGGATGAATACCCATCTGAAAACGGGTCTGATTTTTCTGATCCTTCTGTGCTGCCGCAACAAAGTTTCCGCTGTAAACGAGGCATGCGCCGATGCAGGAACCGTGTGTCTCACCCGCACCCTCCTCGCAGAGGATCACAGCCGGATTGTAATGATGGCTCGATGTACCACGGGTGCTTCCGATCTCGACTTTTGCATGCTGCACCGGAATCCGCTCCGCCGTACGCTCCATCGCATGACGACCCGAGAAATAGATCATCTCATAATTTTCATACATCAGATCCATGCTGAAAGACAGCATTTTTTCCAGCTCAATCGCCGTTTCTCCGTGATTTTCGAGTCTTGCCGCTCTCGTAATCACATTTTCCTTTTCAAATACACCGTAAAACAGCTTCAGCACAATATCGGAAGCCTTCTCCGTCATTGTAATAACAAGAGTCTCACCTTTTTCTTCCTCTGTATCGTACAGCGCCGGCATTCCGGGAATAGCATAGGAATGATCCAGAATTTCGAACGAATCGAAACGAAAATCTGCTGCAAAGCTGCCGTCCGCGTGGCGGATCTCAATCATATCATCACGGAAATCACCGACACCACTTCCCGGAATTTCCTGCGGAAGTGCATCAAGAGAATATTTCCGGTTAGGGCCTGCTTCCTCCGGATTTCCTGCAAATCCCATATCCGTACAGAAAATCAGACCGGAAAGATTTTCCTCACCGATTTTTTCTCCATAGTAGAGATGCAGAAGCACATTTTTGTCATCTGCGAACATCTGGTAACTGCTGTCTTTTGTCTGGAGGGTAAATAACCGTCCATTTTCACTTACTTTGATTGCCATGGTTTTTTCTCCTTTATCTTATCGCATTTTTTCGGTCTGCTCACACCAAAATCACTTTCTTACATACCCGAACAGTAAGTGTTCCGGTGCTGCGTGAACCGCAACGGCTGCTACTCCGGGCCTTTGATTTCCTACAGCGGCTTGCAGTATCCTGCAAAACACGATATAATTTTACTGACATTTCGGAATCTCATCCTTTTGTGACATTCCGGCTTTTCTGATGATTCATTTTGTGAGGTATACTTATGGAAACTTCCTGGACACTTCCCGTCCAAAAGCATAAATTTTCGGATCTTTATCTCTGTTTCTGCGGTTACGAAGCCTGCCAGCCACTGCACAGCTACGGCCCTGCTGTCCGCCCCAATTATGTGATCCACTATATTATTTCCGGGAAAGGCACTTTTACCATCGGAAACCGCACTTACCGTTTAACCGCCGGACAGGGCTTTTTCCTGATGCCAAATGTCCGCACCTACTATGAAGCCGATGCGGATGATCCCTGGACATATCTCTGGATCGGTTTTGACGGCGAAAAAGCTGCCTCTTATGTACAGGAACTCGGTCTTTCCGAGGAGCACCCTGTCTACCAGTGCAACTTTTCCGGTGAACTGCAGTCCCTCTTGTTTCAGATGCAGAAGCACAATACCTATGACACCTCGGACCAGTATCTTCTGGAAGGCTGTCTGTACCAGTTTTTCTCAATTCTTTCCCGCGAAATCACGCTTGCCGATCCTTCTGCACGGGAGAGCGGCAATCTTTACGTGGAAAAAGCCGTTGAGTTTATCCGAAATAATTATTCCAATGAAATTCTTGTCTCGGATATTGCCAGATATGTCTGCATCAACCGGAGTTACCTTTATACCCTGTTTCAGAAATATCTCCATACCTCACCGCAGGACTATCTTTCTTCCTGCCGGATCACGCGTGCGCTCGAGCTTTTATCGTATACGGATCTCTCCATCGAAACGGTCGCTTTTTCCTGTGGTTACCGGAATGCCGAAGTTTTTACCAAAGCCTTCCGCCAGAAGCAGGGCATGACGCCAAGCGCCTATCGGAAAAAGTTCCGCCTTGACACGACTCCTGACTCTGCACATGTTCCGTGATCTGTCTGATTTTATTATAACGAAATCTTTCTTCCATGAACAGGAAGAAATGTTATGGAAAACCGTCAAAATGTTAGATGGCGTTTCTTAATGGCTACAGACAGCAAAAAAGCGATACAGCTATGATTTCTCATTTCTGTATCGCTTCTTCATCTTAGCTCCCCGAGTTGGGCTCGAACCAACAACCCTTCGGTTAACAGCCGAATGCTCTACCATTGAGCTATCGAGGAATACCTCAGGAATCTTTTCCTGACAATCGTTACTATAACACAATCTTTTTCGAAAAACAAGTATTTTGCGGAAAATAATTACAAAAAGCCACCGGATCTCTCCGATGGCCTTTCCGATATACCTTCAAAACCGCATACACTTTACATCTATCATTCCATTTCTGTGAACACAACCATTCAGGTCAAGCCCTCGACCGATTAGTAACAGTCAGCTCCATGCCTTACGGCACT
>OHCF01000547.1_pt1 | contig 19947 bp, 20 predicted proteins | sample 1577511 | NCBI WGS metagenome assembly OHCF01 (sample SAMEA3879568, study PRJEB24766) | human gut metagenome | biome: human-associated habitat; feature: feces | place: USA | collected 1985/1987 | reverse complement strand
AAATGTTACTCTTAATAATAAACTTAAATATTAATCCAATAACAATAATAAAACTACCAGAAATAATAAAAGTATCTCCTAATCTTCTTAATATATTAATCTTATTCTTTTCCAAAACAAATAATAAAACAATAATAGCAAAAATAATTATAAATAAAATAATCATAAATCACTAATAAGATTAACATCTAAATCATAAATATAATCACTAATATCACTTCTATATACATTACTTTTATCAATTACCTTATTCTTAAGTATATTATTAATACTATCATCATTATTAACATCATTAACAATCATATTATAAATATCATCATTACTAAGTTTAGTACCTCCTCTTAACTTATAACTAACAACATTATCAAGTACTGTCTTCAAACTATCATTAAGATAACTAGAATTCATTAAAACATCCATCTCACTATCACTAATATTAAGTTCATCCCTAACATCATAATAAGTACTATTATAATTGCCATTATCATCACCAAGTAAATCCTTAATATTAATAACATTAACTATCTTATCTACCCCATTATCACTAACAACATTGATAATAACAGCATAAGTCCCCATAATAGTACTAACTCCCACAAGTAATACTAATAAAACACTAACAATAATCTTCTTCATATATATTTCACAATTATTATTATCTACAAAATTTTTATTAATATTCAAAAAAACTTAATTCGTGAGAATTAAGTTTCCATATATTAACCAGTAACATTAGCACCCTTATTAAAAGTACCAGTACCAGCATTAATGTAAAATACTTTACTAACAACATCATACATTCCAATAACAGAATCACTTTTTCTATAACAAGGAATTAAATAAGCAGCCAAAACACCAGAATTATAAACTTTAACACTATTAATTTTTCCAGAAACAGCAGAAGTACTATAAGCATCATTTCCTTGTCCTAATTTAAATATCATAATTTTTCCACCATAAGAAGAATCAGACCACGTTCTACTAATAGATTTACCACTACTAGCAACGGTTATAGTTTGAACATGAGAAGTACCATTATAAGAAGCCGTAATAGTATCTGGAGAAGTAATAGTTAAAGTAGAGTTTCCATCAGAAACAGTATTAGAAGAAAAACGTTGCTGTAAATAAGCATTAACACCATGCCATGCCTCACTATTACTCGAATCAAATGAACCTGTTGTAACCATAGTAACAGTTTCGTTATAATTACAAGTATTATTAGTTTTAATATACTGAGTTCCAGTTGCTTCAATATATTCAACTTTTTGATATATATCTGGTAAACTAGAATCTTCAGTATAAACAGCCTGTCCATCAATAACAATCTTAGAATTAAAAATCTTACCTATCTGACTATTAGGAGTACTTATACTAAGCCATACTCTAACACTAATATCTATACTCTCACCAGCAGCTAGTGTAACATCTTTTTTTATAATACCATTAGATAAACTAGATAAAGTAGTAACACCACCATCATCTACTTTTAATTTAATATATTGTGAACCAATAGTAGTACTACTACTACCAGTAGACAATAATTTAATATTAAACTTATAATTCAAATTACCAGTATTAGTAATAGTAAAAGTATAAGGTGTACTAGTAGAACCAACACTATCTTCTACCGGTAAAGCATCAGATAAACTAATAGTACTACCTTTACTACTAGCAGTTATAGATAAAGTACCAGTAGAATATCCTTCAGTATTCTTAGAAGTTTCTTCATGATAAAATAATGAATAAGTAGAATTAAGTAACGAAAATCCTATCAAAGAAACTGCAATAGCAGCAACCACAATAATAATTTTCTTTTTATTTTTTATAAAAAACTCTTTATCCATAATTATCCTTTCCTTTCATTATTTAGATTCAATATACACTTTCATAGTCCCAACAAAACCGCTATTCATATACTCATTAGTTATATCTTCATAACTAACCCACATACCAACTTTAACAGTTAATTCACTTAATTTATCAATCTTACCATCATAAATTAAATAATTATTTTTACCATTTTTAATACCACTAATATTATCTAATTTCTTATCAAGAACATTATTAATAATCTTATTACCATTGACATATATATTATAATTAATATATTTACTAGGTAATTTTTTACTAATTTTATACTTATCATAATTATTACTCTCTTCAAGTACTATCATATAATTAGACACAGTATTATTCTTGTTTTCTAATTTAATATCTTTAATATCCATAATATCTTTAATTTCAATAACATCTTTCTTATCATTATCAATAATCTCAAAAATATTATCATTATATCTAATATGTTCACTATTTTTTACCATAACATTAAGATTATTATAAATAATTTCAGCATATCCATTATCATAATATATAATTTTAATATTATCTTTAGTTTTCTTTTCATCAACTTTAGCATACTTAATATCATCAACAATTATATAATCTTTTTCTTTTATAGTACCATCTGAATATGTATATTTATTTCCATCTTTTGATATAGGAGTACTAACACCACTTAAAGTAGTAAAGAATTCATCATCATTACTTGTAATATCACTATTTCTAACAAATAATTCAACTTTATCTTTTATAACTATAACACTACCATCAGATAAATAAATAAGATTAATATTATATTTATCATTTTTCTTATATTCACCACTTAAATCATTAGTAATAGCCTTAGAATCAATTACTCCATTTTCAGTTATACCATAATTACCATTAACCGAATATATTCTTTTATAACTACCATCATCATATTTTACAATAGCAGTTCTATCAGAATAAAAAGTAATAGTAGCATTTTTAATAGAAACCTCTTTTAATTTAATAACAACACCTCTTAAATTATTATCTTGTATTAAATTACTATCAAAAATTTTTTCAGCATATTCTTTAGTAATAGGAGTACCATTTACAATACTATTATCATCTCCATCAAAAGAAACAACTACACCATTTTGTTCATACATAACAATAGAAGATTCTTTCATATTACCAAATATCAAAGTAATAGCAATAATAAATACTGATACCGATAAAAGAAGAGAAATAGCAAGTAAAAGTCTTCCATTCTTAATAAGAAAAAGAACAAAAGGACTATGATATTTTCTTTCTTCTTCTAAAGTTATTTTATTTTCATCTTCGTCATATTTTTTAACAAAGAATTTATTATTCCTAATCATAATTTCACCTTCTTACAATTGATACTTCACTCTTTTTCTTAACAACTTTATTTTTAACATTTTTACCTAATTTAACAATATCATAAGATAGTATTGCTAAACATGGAATTAAAACAACGATAATAAGTCCACCTTTAGTAGCAAGTATACTCTGAATATATCCAATTTTAGGTATCTTAAAAATTACTTCACCAATAATATTAGTATCCTCAGCTAAAGTAAAATCAGCAGTATTATTAGCATCTCCCTTAGTCTGAAAAGTATATTTATTAGTAGTAGCATCATAATATTTTGCTTTAATTCTATGAGTTACAATTATATTAGAAAGTCTAGGATCTGAAGATAAGAAAGTAATAATATCACCAACTTCTAAATCTTTAGCCTCCCTCTTTTTTGTAACTACTACATCTTTAGGCATTATCTCAGGAACCATTGACCCAGTAAGTACAACATAAGCATTATAAATAGGAGGCGATGTATCCCCTTTAGCAGCTCTAATCTTAATGTCCGCAACATAAGCAAGAAGCATAAGACCAACTAGTAATAACCAAATAAATATAGCATATGATATAACACTAGTAATAAACCTAAGTGGTTTTATTTTTTCTTTAGTTATATGTACTTTATAATGTCTTACTCCAAAATAATTATTATTAATATCTAAATATGAATCCATACTCTCACTCCTATTTATTCTAAAATAATTATACAGTAATTTTTTAAATATTACAATGATTTTAACAAAAAAAATTGACAAAGAAACATCTGTTTGATATAATTAACTATGTAATGGGGCTGCTTATGGCTTCGACGAAAATATAAGTATTTAATTAGCAAGACGTGCTCTTCGCGTAAAGAAGAAAATTAAACATAACTGGAAACAGCTATAAAAACGCTGTTGCTTATGCCTAACCAATAGGCAGCAACAGGTTCTACTAATTCTTTGTCTGTGAGAATTAGCTAGGACTTATAAAGCAGACTATATTATGATTTAAGTTTAGACTTCATAACGAACAACTATAAACTAGCAAGTAATTACGATTGTAGGTTGTCTATTTACTTTGCGAATCTGATAACCTAATAATCTTGTAGAAGATTAAATAACTTTATTTGCGGACAGGGGTTCGAGTCCCCTCAGCTCCACCATTAGAAAATAAAGCGAACTTTTTCTACTTTACAGAAAACTTCGCTATAACATAAATTTAAATCTACAAAAAAAGAAACTATAATGAATTTACTCACTATAGTTCTTTTTTATCATTAACAAATAAATTATTAACATTCTTTGAAGGCATAAGTACATATACATCATGATCTATCTTAATATTATAACTACCACTCATATCATCAAAAGATTCACCATCAATACATAAAGGTTTCTTCAAAGGACTATTAAATTTTATTTTAATATTATCAGTTTGATAAAAATAAAATCCCGGTATTTTACTAGCATCATATAAAGCAAAGAAATATAAAGTCTTAATAATATCTTTAAGTTTAGTAATATTACAAAGTAATACTTCAAATTTATTATCATCAAGTTTAATATCTTTATAAAAATTATTAATACCCGCTACTCTATTAGCATTAGTAATAAGAGCAAAAGAGAATAATCCTCTATATTTTTCATTATCTACTTCATAAGTAATATCATATAGTTTAACTTTTCTAAAAAAATCTCTAGCCCCTTCTCTAATATATGCAAGATGTCCTATTCTTTTTTTTAACTCTCTAGGAGTCTCATAAGGAATATTCATAAATTTACCAAATCCAGCAGAATAAACAAAAGGTTTATCATTAATAGTACAAATATCTATTCTTTTAACTTTTCCATTTAAGGATAGTTTTAAATTATTAAGTATATTTTTACCATATCCCCACATAGCACCAACATCATTCGTAGTCCCCGAAGGCAAATGACATAAAACAATTCTATCTTTTCTCATAAAATTACCCGTCATAACCTCATTAAAAGTACCATCTCCACCAATAGAAACAACAAGATCACACTTATCAATATTAGCTACAATACTAGTAGCGTCTCCCTTATATTTAGTCTTTTCTATTATAACAGAATAATCATATTCATTAAGTATTTTTTCAATCTTTGGTAAAGTAACTTCTTTATTATACTTACCAGAATTAGGATTATAAACAACTAAGCATTTCTTCATAAAAAAATCACCCTCATCTATATCTTATCATATGTTAAAGAAAAAAGGAATATCAATCTTATTCCTTTACTTCTTTTTCTGTCTTTTTGTCTACTTTCTTTTTCTTTTTATCTACCATTATATCATAATGTTCTCTAACCTGTTCTTCTATTTCATTAGCAATATTTTTGTTTTCCTTTAAATATAACTTAGCATTTTCTTTACCTTGACCTATCTTATTACCTTTATAAGCATACCAAGCACCACTTTTTTCAACAACGCCAATTTCTGAAGCCAAATCAAGTAATTCTCCTTCTTTAGATACTCCTTCACCATACATAATATCCACAACAGCAGTCTTAAATGGTGGAGCTACTTTATTTTTAACAACTTTAACAGTTGTTTTATTTCCAATAACATCAGAACCAGTTTTTAATTGTTCTCCCCTTCTAATATCAAGTCTAACAGATGCATAATACTTAAGTGCTTTACCACCAGGAGTAGTCTCAGGATTACCAAACATGATACCTACTTTTTCTCTTAGCTGATTAATAAAGATAACAATAGTATTAGTCTTATTAATAGAACCAGATAATTTTCTAAGAGCCTGACTCATTAATCTTGCTTGAAGTCCAACATGTGAGTCTCCCATTTCACCATCAATTTCTGCTTGAGGTACTAAAGCCGCTACTGAGTCAATAACTATAATAGAAACAGCTTCACTCTTAACAAGAGCATCACAAATTTCAAGAGCTTGCTCACCAGTATCAGGTTGTGATAACAATAATTCATCAGTATTAACTCCTAAGTTATGAGCATAAACAGGATCTAAAGAATGCTCTGCATCAATAAAAGCTGCCCTGCCACCATTTTTTTGTACCTCCGCAATAGCATGAAGTGCAAAAGTAGTTTTACCTGAAGACTCAGGTCCATAAATTTCAATTATTCTTCCTTTAGGATATCCTCCTGCTCCAAGAGCAATGTCTAAGCTAAGAGATCCACTAGGAGAAACTTCTATTTCTTTATGTTCTTGCTCTCCAAGTTTCATAATAGCCCCTTTTCCGAATTGTTTTTCGATATCAGCAAGTACTTGTTCTAATGCTGTATCTTTTTCTACATTTTTTGCCATAATTTCCTCTCTTTCAACATACTTTCCTTAATTACAATATAATTGTACAATACTTTTTTTAACTTGTCAATACTTTTTAATACATTTGTTCGTATTTTTTTATAAAATAAAAAAAGATAAATATTATCTATCTTTTAAATATGGCTTAGCCATCATATAATACTTAACACCAGATATAACTGATAGAATAGCAGCAAGTACTAATAAAAAATCAGATATTCTAAGTGAAATAAGTTCAAATGGTAAATTATAAAATAATGTTAATATTATACCAATCATCAAAGTAGCAGTTTTAACTTTAGCTATTCCTATTGCAGCAACAGCATGTCCTTTATTACCAATGACCATTTTAATAGAATCAACTACTATATCTCTAGCAATAATAACTACTACAATAGCGGCACTAATTTTGCCACTACAGCCTAGTATAATTAATACTGAATTAGTAAGTAATTTATCACTAATAGCATCAACCATCTTACCAAAGTCAGTAACCATATTATATTTTCTTGCTATATAACCATCTAAAAAGTCGGTAAATGAAGCAATTATAAATAATACTCCTACTATAATATATTTTAAATCAATTAATATTTTACCACCTATTAAATAAGTAGGAAAATCAATACCCATTTGATCAAATGGAAACAAGAGTAAAACTATAATAATAATAGACATTATTACCCTTGACATAGTTATTTTATTTGCTTTATTCATCACACTATCTCCTTATACTATATGTAATATCATTATCACTAAAATCATTTCCTTTATAATTACTAACTATAAAATATCCAACTACTATTAAAATAACAATTGCAACAAGACCAATAATTATTTTAGGAACTTTAATTTTACTACTCCCCTTGGTATATGGAGAAATAGTATCATTATTCTCATTTTTATCCTTTTTAGCTTCCTTTATTAATTCAATTGGAATCTTTGAAGTCATATCAAATAAATATTCATTAAATTCATCTAATATTCTTTCACTATCTAATCCTAAATATTTAGCATAATCTCTAATAAAATATTTTAAATAAAATACATCTTTAAAATCTTCTGTTTTACCTTCCTCTATACTAGATATTTGACTAGGTCGCATCTTCAAATCTTCAGCAACTTCCTCAATAGAAAGACCATTTTCTTCTCTTTTGTCTTTTAATTTAAGACCTATATTTTTCATAATACTCCTTAATAATAATAATATCTTATAAGCCATGTTCTGTACCTATTACTAGGCGGTAAATATTTATCTATGACTATTGTCATTCCCTCTAGATTCAAATTCTCTAGTTTAGGATTCCCCTACCATAATTTGGGTTTCTCGCTTGTGGGGTTTACCTCGTTTCATTCTACTTATTTCTAAATAGACTCGTCTCTGTGGCACTTTTACACATCCTTTATCATAGTTACCCTTAGATAAAAGATAAGCCGTCAGTTACCTGCCTTAGGTTATTTTTTTCCTAAGCACAAACACTACTATCATCGCAGATAGTGCGAGCATGGACTTTCCTCTACATATCAAGTATGCAGCATTTACCCAGATATATTATTGTTGTTCTTTACCTAATATGATTTTCTCAAGTTGTGATATTCTTCTTAATAAATCAACATTAGTAATTTCTTTTTCACCTATTCTAGCAGCTTCTATACTAGATTTTAAATTTCTTACTTCATTTTTCAAAACAGTATTTTCTTGAGCCAATTCTCTTTTTTCTTTTTCTAGACTCTTAATAATATTATTATATTCATTATAATCTTTAATAATAACATCTAGAAATTTATCAACTTCTTGAAGTCTATATCCTCTAGCATCAATTTTGAACTCTTTCTCCAAAATATCTTGCATTGTCAAAGTAATTCTATCATTATACATATCTAATCACCTCTACAATAAAATTATCTCAAAAAATACATCTTTTGTCAATTAAAAAGAAATCTTTTCAAAAATCAAATATATTTTATCACAATTTAAATATAATGTCAAAAAAAGAGTAAAAATTTTATTAGTACTTTTTACCACTTTTCTTCTCCTCTTCTTTTCTCATTCTTTCTATGTAATATTCATATATATATTTAGATAATTCTATAATATCTTTTGTTAAATCATCTATTTCTCCTATTACATTACTTAAACCCTCTTTTTGAATTCTATTAATATTCTTCATAACAATATTTTTATTTTCTAATGAAATATTATCAATAATATCAACCATTCTCTTACTATTTTCATCTAATCCACTAATAACCACAGAACCAAGCCATTCTTTAGGTACAATAAGTCCAAGTTTATTTCTAACACCATTATCTCTAGTAAAACCATCTAATTCTTTATTAAGTAATAACTTAGATATAGCAAAAACACATTGATCATCATCATATTTTTCCTTAGTTAAAGAAATACATTCTTCTAGTGTCTTATCTCCAATATCAATAATAGTTAGTTTAAGTTCATAAGGACTAAACTCTCTTACAATAATATCTCTTATTAAATCTCTTCTAGTAAATATATCAGCATTTCCATTCTTACAATAATCCATTAATAATCTATGTACATAATCAATATCATAATAATTAGAAAGTCTATAAATTACATATAATAATTTTTCTTTATTTTCGTAGAAGACAGAATTACCACCAATATTCTCTCCTTTTTTAACTTGAATACCTTCTAAATTTGCTTTATTTAAAGTACCATCAAGATTGCCAATTATTACATCAGCAGTCTTTATAAAATCTCCTTCTTTTCCATAATCAATATCATAATAATTATTATGTAAATATTCTGAATCATTAATGCAAAGCAATACTTCTCTCTTAATAAAATTAACAAAATCTTCCATCGTACTCTTATCTAAAGAATTACTATTTTTCTTAGTATTAAAATAACTATTCATAAGTAAAGATAAAGTATTATTATAAGATAGAGTACCATCATATGTCATTCCAACTTTACCATCACTAAGTATATATGGATTATAACTAACTGAAGAATTATAGTCTAAAGAATTAACAAATTTACTTACCTTTTCTGCTTCTTCCATAGTACTTACTCTAACTACTAAAACATCATTACGCATCTCTTTAGCTATTTTACTCTGAGTAATAATATTTTCATCTATCATATAATTAAATACTAAACTAGTAACATTATATAAATTCTTTATATCACAAGCAATATATAATTTAATAGAAGTATTAATTTTATCATAAAAGGTTTTATCATCATATCCATTTCTATTCTCAATAGCAAAAAATGGTCCTTTGCTAAAACAAATAGTGGGCTCTCTTTTTCTAAAATAATTACTTAATCGGGCTTGAGTTTTTATTAAATTATCATTACTAATTCTCATTTGCTTACCATCTTGAACATTAAATAACTTAAGTTCATTATAAATAGTATCAGGAGTTACTTCAAAGTCAGGATTTTGCATATAAATTTTCTTTATATGTTCAAAAAATAATTCTCTCTCTTCACTCTTACTCATCTTTTTTAATTTCCTTTACTAAGTCTTCTAATTCTACTGTATCATCTAAAAGTAATCTCATACTATTATCATCAATTTCTTCTTTAGATAGTTTACTAATCGTCTTTATTTTTTTACCATCTATCATAATTTCTACTTCTTCCATAACTACTCCTCACCTATTCTTTTATAATAATTAAATCTATTCATCGCCCACTTTTTTTGTTCTTCAAGGATCATATTAGCATTATCACTATTAACATTCTTTAAATTAGCAAATCTATTCTCTGTCATTAAGTAATCTTCATATTTATTAAAATCAGGATTTTTAGAATCAAGTATTAACTTACCTGTACTAGGATTATATCTAAAAGTAATAAAGTAACCACACTCTGTAGCCAAATAAGCATTAGATTGTGAGTGTTCCATGCCACTCTTAATACCATGTTCAATACAAGGACTATAACATATTATAATTGATGGTCCATCATAACTACTAGCTTCTTTCAAAGCCTTAAGATATTGCTCGTTATTATAACCAATATTACAACTAGCAACATATACATGTGGATAACACATAGCAATTCTAGCCAAATCTTTCTTATAATTATTCTTGCCGCTTGAAGCAAATGATGCTGTAGCTCCATAATTAGAACTCTTTGAAGCTTGACCACCAGTATTAGAATAAACTTCTGTATCTAGTACCATAATATTAATATTATCATTCTTTGATAAAACATGATCTATACCATCATATCCAATATCATAGGCAAATCCATCTCCTCCTACTATCCACATAGATTTAGGAACTATATAGTCTTTCATATCATTTAAATAAGGATGTTTCTTATAATCAATCTCTTTATACACTTCTTTACATATATCATAATTATTCATATTATTAAGCCATTTTTTAAATACCTTATTTCTAGGATACTCCTTCATGTATTTCTTAATCTTATCTCTCTTCATATTAATACCATTTAGAATACCATATCCATATTCAGCATTATCTTCAAATAAAGAACTAGCCCAAGGTATACTATATGGAAAACTAGGAGTACTACCACCATATATAGATGAGCAGCCAGTGGCATTAGCAATGATCAAGTTATCATTAAATACTCTAGTTAAATTAGTTAAATAAGGAGTTTCTCCACATCCTGCACATGCTCCAGAATATTCAAATTTAGGAGTTCTAAAACTAATATTTCTACTAGTTAAAATATTACTATCATACTTATCATTAATATTATTCTTAAGTAAATAATCAAATTCTTTATCATGTCTCTTATTAGATACCATTTCTAGTGCCTTCTTACCCATCTTACCAGGACAAGTAACCGCGCATAATCCACACCCTGTACATTCTTCATAATTAATACCAATAGCAAAATTAACATCTTTAGGCATAATTGAAGGAATAGACTCTATCTTTTTATCATCCTTATCAAGTAAGAAAGGTCTAATAACACCATGTGGACAAGCAAAAGCACATTTATTACATTCAGAACAATTTTCAGGTATCCAGTTAGGAATCGACTCAGCAATATTTCTCTTTTCATTCTTAGTAGTACCACCTTCAAAGACACCATTAGATACATCTAAGAAACTACTAACAGGAAGTGTATCTCCCTTAAGTAAATTAATTGTTTCATTAAAGTTTAATTTCTTATTATCACTATATTCTAATTTTACCCAAGAACTATCAATACTAATCTTTTTCAAATACTTAAGAGAATTATCAACTACTTTATTATTAATATCAATAATCTTTTTACCTTTACTACTAAATCTACTCTTAATATTATCTTTCATAATACTAATAACTTTATTAATATTATAAATATCCATAATCTTAAAAATACAAACTTCCATTGAAGTATTAATCTTATTCTTAAGACCCATTTCACCTGCTACTTTATAAGCATCTATTGTATAAACATTAACATTTTTAAGAGCAAGTAAATATTTAACTTTATTAGGTAAACTTCTAATTAAATCATCACTACTTAAATTAGTGTTCAAAAGAAGTGTACCACCCTCTCTAATATTATCAAGAATATCATACTTATACATATAAGAATCTTTAGATACTACAATAAAATTAGGATTATCAACATAATAACTACTCCTAATAGGAGTATCTCCTATTCTAATATGACTTCTAGTAACACCACCACTCTTCTTAGAATCATATTGAAAATAACCTTGAACATACTTCTTAGTATTATCCCCAATAATTCTAAGAATATCTTTTGAAGTAGATACCATACCATCAGAACCATATCCATATATAAGCATTTCATAATTATTATTATCAAGTCTATAACTATTATCAATATCTAAACTTAAATTAGTAACATCATCATTAATACCAATAGTAAAGTTACTCTTCATATCACCACTTAAATTATCATATACACTCTTAATCATAGCGGGTGTTGTATTCTTAGAAGATAATCCGTATCTACCACCAATAATTTTAATATCTCTATCTTTTAAAGCATTAACAACATCTAAATATAAAGGTTCTCCGCTACTACCAGCTTCTTTAGTTCTATCTAGTACTGCAATTTTCTTAACACTAGAAGGAATAATTGAAGATAAATAACTATTACTAAATGGTCTATATAAATGAACAGTAACTAAGCCTACTTTCTTACCCTTCTTATTAAGGTCATCTACTACTTCCTTGATACATTCACATACTGAACCCATAGCAATAATAACTGTATCACTAGACTTATCTCCATAATAATTAAATGGTTTATAATCAGTCTTACATATCTTATTAATCTTATCCATATAATAAATAACATTATCTATAGCTTTAGTATAATAACCATTTCTTGATTCAGTATGTTGAAAATAAACATCCTCATTCTCAGCAGTTCCTCTAGTAGTAGCTCCACTTATCATACCATTATCTCTAAACTTTCTAAGAGCCTTCTTATCAATTAAAGTTTCTAATTTACTAAGATCAATTTCTTTTACTTTATCAATTTCATGACTAGTTCTAAAGCCATCAAAAAAGTTAATAAAAGGAAGTGAAGACTTAATACTAGCTAAATGACTAACCATAGCCATATGATAAGCTTCTTCCACTGAAGAAGATGAAAGCATACAAGCACCAGTTTGTCTAACTGCATATATATCTTGATGATCACCAAAAATACTAAGACTATGCGTAGATAAACTTCTAGCAGCTACATGAATAACTCCCGGAAGCATTTCTCCAGCCATTTTATATATACTAGGAATCATTAAAAGTAATCCTTGACTAGCAGTATAAGTAGTAGCAAGTACTCCTGCTTGTAGTGCACCATGAACAGTAGCAATAGCTCCTTTCTCAGATTCCATTTCAATTACCTTAACTTTATTACCCCAGAAATTAATTTCTCCCTTACTTGCTAAAACATCAACTTTCTCCGCCATAGGAGAAGCTGGCGTAATCGGATAAATACCCGCTATTTCAGTAAATTTATAACTAACTCTACTAACAGCTTCATTAGCATCCATTGTTTTATAACCCATAATATTCCTTCTTTCTCTTCTATCATATTTACTAGTTATAATTTTATCACAATTTAACTCAAATAACAACCTCCTAGCAAAGAAAAACTCTCTAGAAAGAGAGTAATATTTTTTCGTATGCCTCTATAGCCTATAGTCTATAGAGGTTAAGTTAAGCCTAACTAGTCTTAACTTAAGTATCAACCATACATATTATATATAAGCATTAACTATTTACAAGTTAAACCACGATTAGTAAGAGTAGTCTTAAAAGTATTTAAGTCTCTATTAATACCAAGATTATTAATATCATTATCTGATAAAGTATTTAAATCATAAGTATAAATAACTTTATAATTAGTATCATCATTAACATTAACATCACTAGTAAAACCTTTAATATTAGTATAAGTACCAAACTTACTATCGTGTCTTGTCTTAATACCAGAAATATCAATGATACCATCAGTAATACCATCAACAACATCATCTAAAACACTACCAACAGTACCACCTAGTATACCATCATTATCTTTATTATCATCTTTATCATTAGTAGTTCCATCAGTACCAGTGCCTACTCCATCAACATGATTACTTTTATAATCATAAGTAGCCTTTATTTTTTTAATATTATTATTTCTATATTCAATAACATATTCAGTATTAGAAGTAACATCACCTACTGTATTATCATAAGTACAAGTAAGTTTATCATTAGTTCCACATCCCGATAAAACTGCTACTACTGCAATAAGTAATAAAACTTTCTTCATAAATACACACTCCTTTCTAGTAATAGTATTAACCAAAAAGAAATATATATAAGAAAAAAGTATAACCATTTAAGTTATACTTCAAAGTATCTAAGAAAAGTCTTAAGATTAGCCATATCTTTACGATACTTATACATATCGCCATAATCTTCACAATATACAAGGCAACTCTTTAAAGCTTCAACATACTTAGAATAATTAATATCTGTAACTCCACTAATTATTGTTTCTTTTAACTTTTTAAAATACTTTTCCCACTCACTAAACATAACCTTTTTAGTATTAAAAATAATACACATATTATCAAAGTACTTAGTAAGTTCAACTTCCTTTTTATTCATTTTATGCCTCTAATTAATATTCACAATTACCAGGAGTTCTAGGATAAGGAATAACATCTCTAATATTATCAACTCCAGTTAGATAAATAAGAAGTCTCTCAAATCCCATACCAAATCCACTGTGGTAGCAGCCACCAAATTTACGAAGATTTAAGTACCATTCCATACCTTCTTCTTCCATGCCAAGTTCTTCCATTCTCTTAAGCAGAACATCAAGTTTCTCTTCTCTTTGACTTCCGCCCATAAGTTCTCCAGCACCAGGTACTTCAAGGTCAACAGCGGCTACTGTTTCATTATCATCATTAAGTTTCATATAGAAGGCTTTGATATCTTTAGGCCAATTTTTAATAAATACTGGTCCATCAAAATATTCAGTAATATATTTTTCATGTTCTTTAGCAATATCTTCACCATATTCAGGTTCAAATTCCCATTTAACATCAGCTTCTTTAAGAATTTTAATAACATCTTTATGATCAATTCTAACAAAATGACTATTGATTAATTTAGTAAGTTTTTCAATTAAACCTTTTTCTACAAATTTATCAAAAAATTCCATTTCATTAGGACAATTATCTAAAACATACTTAACAACATACTTAAGCATATCTTCCATAATATCCATATCCATATTTAAGTCGCAGAAGGCAATCTCTGGTTCAATCATCCAAAATTCCGAAGCATGAGTTTTAGTATTAGAATTTTCTGCTCTAAAAGTAGGACCAAAAGTATAAATCTTTTTATAAGCCATAGCAAAAGTTTCACCTTCTAATTGACCAGATACTGTAAGAGAAGCCATCTTGCCAAAGAAGTCTTTATCATAATCAACTTTACCAGTTTCTGCTACTTTGTTTAAATCCAAAGTAGTAACTTGGAACATCTCTCCTGCTCCTTCACAGTCAGAAGAAGTAATTAAAGGTGCATGAAAATATACATAACCATTATCTTGGAAATACTTATGAATAGCATAAGCTGCCACACTTCTAACTCTAAATACAGCATTAAATAAATTAGTTCTAGGTCTTAAATAAGCAATATCCCTTAAAAATTCTCTTGTTGGTCTACCTTTTGCTTGAAGAGGATAATCATCAGGACAATCACCTTCTAATACAAATGATGAAAGTACAAGTTCAAAATCTTGACCTTCTTTAGGAGATTCAACTAACTTACCAGTAACAGTAATAGCACTACCTAATTTAAGTTTGGTAATATCATCAAATTTTTTTAACTTATCATCATATACAACTTGTAAATTTTTAAAACAAGTACCATCAGATAAGTCTATAAAGCCAAAATGAGCTTGCTTTCTATGACTTTTAATCCAACCACTAACAGTAATTTCTTTACCAATATAACTCTCTTTATATAAATCTTTAACATCTAACATAATATATCTTCCTTCTTTCATTAATTAAACTTTTTATTAATAATACTAGCAGACCTTCTAACATCTTTCATAATCTTATTATAAAGTCCAGGATAATGTCTAAGTTCTGTAATAAAACTAACATCGTCGTAGGAAACTGATCCAACATAAGATCTGTTTGCATCGTCCCATACCGGAACTTCCCTTCCAAGTAAGTAATCAGTAGTAGTCTCAAGAACTTCCGCTAATTTAATAAGTTTTTCTAAATTAGGAATTCTAGTCCCATTCTCATAACCACATACTGATACTTTAGTAACACCAATAGCTAATCCTAAATCTTGTTGCGATAAACCTCTTTTTATTCTCAGTTCTCTTACTCTTTTACCAACCATTTTGTTTACCTTCCTTATAATTAGTTATCTCCTTGTTAATAATATTTTATAACAATTTATAACAAAAGTCTACAAAATTAATTATAAAATTACTTATTTTTCTTAATATACCAAATAAATTACCAATATATATTATAATTTATTCATGGATATAATCTTTCATAATACAAAATAAATAAAAATAAGACTTATTCCAAAACACTTGGAGTAAGTCTTATTTTACTATCATCACCTAAATAATTTAAAGTAAATTTACTATTCTTATCTTCACTATTAATATTATATACAAAAATATATTCATTATATTTATTCGTAGCAAGTTCTTCTCTTTTATATCCTGTACCAATATCATCAAAGTAATAATAATATTTAAGACTAGGAATATAATCATTATCTTTACTTTTTAAAACAAAATTATCTAATTTAAAATTATATTTACTAATCTTACCTTTAGTACTAAACTTAACAATAACATAAGCATTATCTCTACTTATTCTATTTCTATCAGATACATAAGAATCAATAACTTTAAAATTAAAATATCTTGTAGATAACATTTGTTTTTCACTTAACGTACCATGAATAACAAATTTATTAAATGGAAATATAAGTATAAGAATAACTGCTACTACACCTAATATAATATTTATAAAAAACTTATTCTCTGCATAATAATATTTAAGTTCTCTAATACCTCTTCTACCAGTAGTAAGTATTTTATCCGAAGATAAATTAGTACTAATTTCAATCTCTTCACTATCTTCTTTACTAAGATTAAGATCTTGTAAATCTTTATTAAAATTAAATTTCTTAATATCAAAGCCTAATCCTCTAATTAAAGTAGGAATACACATAATAAATAACATCCAATAATTAAATCTACTAATATCTCTAAGCAATCTAATCTCTCTAGCAGCCATACTAGTACTTTCCAAAGCTTTAATATTACCATATAAATATAAGAATAATATCATTGATATAACACTAACTATTGAAGTAATAACATAAAATAATTTAGGCTTCTTTTTATATCTCATTAAAAAGAATATAATTATTGATATACCAATTATTAAAATTGAAAATATAAATATCCATACATTAATATAATCACTAGATATAATCTCCATACTACCTTTATAATTAATATAATCTTTAAAAAAAGTTAATATACTATTAGCTTTAAAAGTAATATAAGCAAATAATATAAAAAGAATAATATGTATTAATCTAAAATATTTAATTAAAAAAGCATAAGGTCTTCTAAATACCATAATAACAACTCTCCTATCATAATTAAATTATACACTAAATAACTAAATATATCAATACTTTCCTTTCACTAAAAGCCAAGGTCTTTTAGTGTCATTTCCAGCCTCTTAGTCTAGAAATGAAACATCATTATGTCTATCATATATAGGTCAAAAAAACTATAAGTAATTCCTTATAGTTAAAAAGTTAATCCTTATATACAATTAATTGTCCTTCTCTTAAATAAATATTTTTATTTTGTCTTAAAAGATTATTAATATTACTACCAAGTAGTTTATTAACTGAAGATAGTGTATCATTATCTTTAGTAAAATAATATTTAACATCTTTTTTAGGAACTAATATTGTTGTATCAGGATAAATATAATCATTAGTACTAATACCATTAAGCATAGCAAGTAAATTATAATCAGTATTATATTTTCTTGCTATCTCATATAAAGAATCTCCTTTTTTAATTGTATAAATATCAAAATATTGATTAGTTACTGGTACTACTATCATACTACCAACCCCAAATCCACTATTAGGATTTAATTGTCTAATAACACTACTATTAGTTCCAAACTTATTAGCAATAGTATCTATTGTATCTCCAGCCATAATTTGATAAACATCATACATAATTATTCCTCCCATATTATCGTATGATAAATATCATTATTTGTGAACAAGTTCTCCTCTAGGACATCTATTTCCCCAAGAATCAATAATTTTATTATCTCTCATAACTTTAATAATCTCACAGTTGTTAGAGCAGCCCTTACATTCTGTTCCTTTAGTTTCAAAAATAATATCTTCTATATCAAAAGAAAAATCAATTTCTTCTTCTGCTCTTGATAAAATAGCTACTCCTAAAGCACCAGTCAAATGAGAATTATTATCAACATATATTTTATATCCAGTAATTTTTTCAAAAGCCTTAACTACACCAATATTTTTCGATACTCCGCCTTGAAATACAATTGGTGGTTTAATCTTTTTACCTTTACCAACATTATTTAAATAATTATTAACAACTGCTTCACAAAGACCTGCTATTATATCTTCTTTTTTATGTCCTATTTGTGATTTATGTACTAAGTCAGATTCTGCAAATACTGTACATCTAGCAGCTATCTTAGTAGGATTATCACTAGTAAGTGCTATCTTACCAAAGTCTTCAATAGGAATACCAAGTCTTTTAGCCTGACTAGATAAAAAAGAACCCGTACCAGCAGCACATAAAGTATTCATTGCATAATCAGTAACAATACCATTATCAATAATAATAATCTTCGAATCTTGTCCTCCTATCTCAAATATCGTCTTAACATTAGGATATATACTCATAGCTCCGATAGCATGCGCAGTAATTTCATTCTTAATAGTATTAGCTCCTAGTATTGTTCCAATTAATTTTCTAGCAGAACCAGTTGTACCTACTCCTACCACTTTATATTTATTTAAGTCTATATTATTCTTAAGTTCCCTAATAACTCTCTTACTAGCCAAGATAGGATTACCTTCAGTATATAAATATGAACTTGCTATAATATTATTATTTTCATCAATAACAACCCCTTTAGTAGATATACTACCAATATCAATTCCCAAATATGCCTTTTTCATTTTCCACCTCAAAATAATTATATGAGATAAAAATTAAAAAAGATGTCGAATTTAGACATCAATTTTATCTTTTAAACAAGTATACTTAACTCCACAAGCATCAAGCATCTTTTTAGAAGCAATAACTTCTTTAGTATCTTTATATTTATCCTCTAAATAATATAATTCTTTAATACCAACTTGAATAATTTCCTTTGCACACTCATTACAAGGAAATAAATCAACATATATTTTTGCTCCTTCTAAATCTTTATTACTACCTCTATAATTTAGTATAGCATTTCTTTCAGCATGAACAACATAAAGATATTTAGTTTCAAGGGCATCACCTTCTCTATTCCAAGGAAAATAATGATCATCATATCCATTTGGAGTTCCATTATATCCTACTGATAAAATTCTATTATTTTTACTTACAATACAAGCACCAACCTGTGTATTAGGATCCTTGCTTCTTCTTGCAGCAAGTTTAGCAACTCCCATAAAAAATTCATCCCAAGATAAATAATCTTTTCTTTGTTTATTAATCTTTTTCATTATAATACCTCCAACTACATAATTAATTATATCATAAAATTACATAATAGATATAGATAAATTTAAAATTTATTGTTATAATATAAGAGGTGGTAACATGAAAAATAAAATTAAAAATATTTTTAAAAGCATTGGTATAATATTATTACTATTATGCTTTAATTCAGTTATGTTTAGTATATTTAATATTAACTTAAAA
>OHCF01000543.1_pt1 | contig 20092 bp, 14 predicted proteins | sample 1577511 | NCBI WGS metagenome assembly OHCF01 (sample SAMEA3879568, study PRJEB24766) | human gut metagenome | biome: human-associated habitat; feature: feces | place: USA | collected 1985/1987 | reverse complement strand
TAGGTTATTCCCGGGAAGGAAAGGCCGGTATTTACAACATTCTCATTATGGAAGAAAAACAGTCCATTCTGGCTGCAGGAGCCGGAGCATCCACGAAATTCGTGTTTGACCACGGAGAGCGCATTGAGCGGGTGGAAAATGTGAAGGATCTGAAAAATTATGTGGAGCGTATCGATGAGATGATCGAGAGAAAGCGTATCGGAATGGAGAAGTATCTGCCAAAATGAAAAAAAAATCCAGTCAGCAGCTTCACATGCTGCGATATACCCTGACCGAACAGCTCATCCACGGCATGGAAGTGAGTAATCTGGCTTACGATCTTGCGCGGGAACTGGGGTATGAAAAAGAAATTTGCTATGAGCTTGCAAAAGCGGGCGTTCTCCACGATATCGGAAAGATTGTACTGGAGAATTACGTAGAAGAACAGGATACGCTCGTCGTCGAGGAGATGCGCTTTGTGCGGACCCATTCCACACTGGGCTATGAACTCCTGCAGGGACGCGGCTACTCCGATTTTGTGCTGGAGAGTATTCTGTATCACCATGAAAATTATGACGGAACCGGGTATCCGGCCAATCTGGCGGGAGAAAAGATTCCGTTTGGGGCGCGTATCTTACGCATCTGTGATGTGTACTGCGCGCTGACCTCCGACCGCCCGTACCGGAGTGCGTTTCCGCGGGAACAGGCGATGGAGCTTATGACAGAAGAAGTCAAAAATTTCGATCTGAAAATGTTCCTGGCATTTCAGAGAGTGATCCACAGCGGCAGCCGGAAAGCAATCGAGCTTTCTGATGTTGATGAATTGATCCAGGAAATCATAAAGGAGAAAACAGAAAATGGCATTAAAGAAGAAACCGGTTACCGGAATGAAAGATATTTTACCGAAAGAAATGGCAATCCGTGACTACGTGATCCGTCTGATCAAGGAAACTTACGGAACCTTCGGCTTTACCTCCATGGAGACCCCATGCGTGGAGCACATCGAAAACCTGAACAGCAAACAGGGCGGCGAGAATGAGAAACTGATTTTCAAGATCTTAAAAAGAGGAGAGAAGCTGAAACTCGAGACCGCTGAGAAAGAAAACGATCTCGTAGACAGCGGCCTGCGTTATGACCTGACCGTTCCGCTCTGCCGTTACTATTCCAACAACGCAAACGAGCTTCCGTCCCCGTTCAAAGCACTTCAGATGGGAAATGTATGGCGTGCAGACCGTCCGCAGAGAGGAAGATACCGCCAGTTCATGCAGTGCGATATCGATATCCTCGGCGAGCCGACCAACCTCGCAGAGATTGAGCTGATCCTTGCTACCACCACACTGCTTGGAAAACTGGACTTCAAGAACTTTACGATCCGTATCAATGACCGCCGTATCTTAAAAGCAATGGCAGCCTACAGCGGATTCCCGGAGGAGTCCTATGACACCGTATTTATTATCCTCGATAAGATGGATAAAATCGGTTTTGAGGGCGTTGCCAAAGAGCTCGAGGAAGCCGGCTTTGCAAAAGAGTCCGTAGAGAAATACCTGAAAATGTTCGAGGAGATCACCCCGGATACCGCAGGCGTAGAGTACTGCCGTGAGAAACTTGAGGGATTCCTTGACAAAGAGTACGCAGACGGCCTGAAGACCATCATCGACAGTGTCAATGCCGTGAAGACCGCAGAATTCAAGATCGCTTTCGATCCGACTCTGGTGCGCGGAATGTCCTACTACACCGGACCGATCTTCGAGATCGCTATGGATGAGTACGGCGGATCTGTCGGAGGCGGCGGACGCTACGATGAAATGATCGGAAAATTCACCGGAAACCAGACCTGCGCATGCGGATTCTCCATCGGATTTGAGCGTATCGTTATGCTTCTGCTTGAGAGAGATTACCAGATCCCGGGCGCGCAGAAGAAAAAAGCGTACCTGATCGAGAAAAACATGCCGGCAGAGGGAATGCAGAAGATCATTCAGCAGGCGACAAAAGAGAGAAGTGAAGGCACGGCCATCAACATCGCCGTGATGAAGAAGAACAAGAAATTCCAGAAAGAGCAGCTTGCCAGCGAGGGCTACACTGAGATCGAAGAATTTTTTGTTGACAAAATGTAAGGAATATCCAATAATAGTAATCGCATGAAAAAACGATGTGCTGCGGATGCAGATTCTTTGTGTCCGCAGTTCCAAATAGGAGGAACAAGAAAATGGCTGAATCCATGAAAGGCCTGAAGAGAACCTGCCGCTGTGCGGAAGTCACAAAAGCAGATATCGGAAAAAAAGTAACCCTGATGGGCTGGGTACAGAAGAGCCGTAATAAAGGCGGAATTATTTTCGTCGATCTGCGTGACAGAAGCGGTATTATGCAGATTATCTTTGAGAACGGCCCGATCAGTGAGGAAGGTTTTGAGAAAGCAGCAAAACTGCGCAGCGAGTTCGTCATCGCCGTAGAAGGTGAAGTTATGGCCCGCTCCGGTGCTGTCAATGAAAATCTGGCAACAGGAGAGCTCGAAGTAAAGGCTGAGTCCTTACGCATTCTTTCCGAGGCAGAAACCCCGCCGTTCCCGATCGAGGAGGATTCCAAGACGAGAGAAGAGCTCCGTCTGAAATACCGTTACCTGGATCTGCGCCGCCCGGACATCCAGAGAAACCTGATCATGAGAAGCAAAGTGGCAATGCTCACCCGTGAGTTCATGTCCAAAGAAGGCTTCCTTGAGATCGAAACCCCGATGCTGACGAAATCCACACCGGAAGGCGCCAGAGATTACCTGGTACCGAGCCGTGTTCATCCAGGCAGCTTCTACGCACTGCCGCAGTCTCCGCAGCTGTTCAAACAGCTTCTGATGTGCTCCGGCTATGACCGTTATATCCAGATCGTAAAATGTTTCCGTGACGAGGACCTGCGTGCCGACCGTCAGCCGGAGTTCACCCAGATCGATATGGAGCTTGCTTTCGTTGATGTAGATGATGTTATCGATGTCAATGAGAGACTGCTGGCACACCTGTTCAAAGAGGTGCTCGGCGTTGAGGTACAGCTCCCGATCCAGAGAATGACCTGGAAAGAGGCTATGAACCGTTTCGGTTCCGACAAACCGGACCTGCGTTTCGGTATGGAACTGGTTGATGTTTCCGAGACCGTAAAAGATACCGAGTTCGTTGTATTTAAGGGCGCACTTGAAAACGGCGGTTCTGTCCGCGGTATTAACGCAAAGGGACAGGGCGCAATGCCGAGAAAGAAAATCGACAAGCTCGTTGAGTTTGCGAAAGGTTACGGTGCAAAAGGTCTTGCATACATTGCAATCCATGAGGATGGAAGCTGGAAATCTTCCTTCTCCAAATTTATGACAGAGGAGCAGATGGAAGCCCTCATCAAAGCCATGGACGGACAGGCTGGAGACCTTCTTCTCTTCGCAGCAGACCGCAACAAGATTGTTTGGAACGTTCTTGGCGCACTTCGTCTGGAACTGGCAGAGCAGATGGGACTGCTCGACAAGAACGAGTACCGTTTCGTATGGATTACCGAGTTCCCGCTTCTGGAGTGGTCCGATGAAGAGAACCGTTTCACCGCAATGCATCACCCGTTCACCATGCCGATGGACGAGGATCTGCCGCTTCTGGACACCGATCCGGGCGCAGTTCGTGCAAAAGCTTACGATATCGTCCTGAACGGCACTGAGATCGGAGGAGGAAGCGTTCGTATTCACCAGAACGATGTGCAGGAGAAGATGTTTGAGATGCTTGGCTTCACAAAAGCACAGGCACATGAGCGTTTCGGATTCCTTCTGGATGCATTCAAATACGGAGTTCCGCCTCACGCCGGACTGGCTTACGGACTGGACCGTCTCGTTATGCTGATGGCAAAAGAGGACAGCATCCGCGACGTCATCGCATTCCCGAAAGTAAAAGATGCTTCCTGTCTGATGACCGAGGCTCCGTCACCGGTTGACGCAGCACAGCTGGAAGAGCTTGGTCTTGAGGTTGAGCCGCAGGCAGAAGAAGAGACAACAGAAGAGTAAAGAAAATTTTGTAATTTACAGGACAGACAATTTTGCAGAAGTGCAGCGTTGTCTGTCCTTTTTTAGGTTTCACTCGATCGGTGTAAAGAAAAACTTAAGAAATTCTTCCCCGTCTTCCCCGTTGTTTTGCTGGAAAAAAGTGCTACAATATGGTTTGTAAGAAAGATACGGAAACATCCACAGCAAGTGGAACACATAGAGAAAAAGACAAGGAGGAATCACTATGTTAGTTACATTAGTCATGCTGGCAACCTGTTTTGGTCTGCTCTGCGGAATTGGAATTCTATTTGGGATCGTCGGACTTCTGCTGAAATTTGGAGGAAAAGTCCTCGGCGCATGCGCCACTATTCTTCTCCCGATCGGCGTGATCTGGCTTGGATTTAAAATCGTGTTCGCCGTCGTTCCGCTTCTGTTCAAACTGGTCTGTGCAGCGCTGATCTGTTATCTCGTATACCGCATTCTGCGGGAGATGAAACTTGTAGCATAAAAAATAAAATCTAACAGATTCGAAAGAAAACCTGCTTTCCGTCATAAACACGGAGGCAGGTTTTTAATGACAAAAACAAAAATCTATTTTCAGAAAAAGCCAGTATTTGCTAAAAAAAGAGTAAGGAAAAAGTAAGAAAACAAAAAACAAAATGTGATACGATAGAACTAACTTGGGAAAGCAGAAAATTAATTTGTAAAATAGAAAAGTGGGAGGAAGCGTATGAAGAAAAAAGTAATCGCGATTGTGTGTGCAGTCGCAGTGCTGGCGGCAGCCGGAGGGGGAGTGGCATGGCATTTCCTTGGAAACAGTACAAAAGAGGACGATAACGTCGTCTATGTCAATACTGTAAAAGCCCTGACCAATCTGGGAACCGGAAATGGAATGGAAAACCGCTATGCCGGTGTTGTGGAGTCGGAAAATACCTGGAAGGTAGAGAAAAACAGCGAGAAAACGGTAAAGGAAGTTTATGTGGAAGTCGGTCAGGAGGTTCAGGTCGGAACACCGCTGTTCTCCTACGATACCGAGAAATTCCAGAGTGACCTCGAGCAGGCGCAGCTGGATCTGGAACGCATAAACAATGAACTTTCAAGTATGAATACCAATATCGGCCAGCTTTACAAAGACAAAAAGCAGGCATCAAAAGACCAGCAGGCAAGCATCACACTGGAAATTCAGGAAGCGGAGCTGGATTTAAAGAAAAAAGAATATGAAGGAAAATCAAAACAGGCGGAGATTGATAAATTAAACGATAACATCACCAATGCGACCGTGATCAGTGAAATCGCCGGTGTCGTAAAATCAATCAACAACGATGACAGCAGCGCCGGCGCTTACTCCGGTGACAGCTCCGACAATTCCTTCTTGACTGTTCTTGCAACGGGAAATTTCCGTGTAAAAGGCCAGATCAATGAACAGAATATGAGCGACGGTTCGATTACGGAAGGAAGCCAGGTGATCGTGCATTCTCGTGTAGATGAGAATCAGACCTGGACCGGAACCGTGACAAAGATTGATCGGGAAAATGCAAAGACCGGCAATAACAACATGTACAGCAGTTCCGGCGATGGCATGACACAGTCGAGCTCCTATCCGTTCTATGTACAGCTTGCCGGAACGAATGGTCTGATGCTCGGCCAGCACGTTTACGTAGAGCCGGATGTCGGCCAGCAGGAAGTCAAAACAGGAATCTGGCTGTCTGACTCCTTTATCAACGATGTCGACAGCAATCCTTACGTCTGGGCCGATAATGGAAAAGGCAAACTGGAAAAACGAAGCGTAACGCTTGGAACGTACGATGAAAACATGATGGAATATCAGATCACTGATGGTCTCAAAGAGGAGGATGCCATCACCTTCCCGGAGGATGGACTGGAAGAGGGCATGAAGACCGTCGTTAGTACCGATGGTTCGCTGGGACAGAGCAATCCGGCCGGCGGCGAGGATGACGGTATGCTTGACAACGACGATGGAATGGTCGACGACGGTATGACGCAGGATGAAAACGGCATGGTCGACAATACCATGGACGGCGCAGAGTACAGCGGTGAGGAAGATACAACGAACGTGATCGGCGGCGCCGACAATGGTGAGGCAGAACCGGCAGACACACAGGAAGCCGGATCAGCAGATGACGGGGAGGTGCAGCCGTGATTCTGGAATTAGAGAATATCTGTAAAGAATATATGCAGGGCAAAATCCCGGTTCCGGTTCTGAAAAACATCAACTTCTCCATGGAAGAAGGCGAGTACGTTGCGATCATGGGTCCTTCCGGTTCCGGAAAAACAACACTGATGAATATTGTCGGCTGCCTCGACCAGGCGACGAGCGGACGGCTGATCCTCGACGGACAGGACATCAGCAAATGCAGTGACAATCAGATGTCGGACATCCGCCTGCAGAAAATCGGCTTTGTCTTCCAGAACTTCCAACTCCTTGCAAGACAGAGCGCAATGGAAAATGTATGCCTGCCGTTGACGTACGCGGGCGTGCCGAAAAAAGAGAGAAGAGAGCGGGCAGCGATTGCCCTCGAGCGGGTGGGGCTCGGCGACCGTATGAGTTTCAAACCGACCCAGCTCTCCGGCGGACAGAAACAGCGTGTGGCTATTGCAAGAGCGATCGTCAACCATCCGAAAATTCTGCTGGCTGATGAGCCGACCGGAGCGCTCGACTCCCATTCCGGCGAACAGGTCATGGAGCTGTTCCAGAGCCTGAACGACGAGGGCGTCAGCATCTTGATGATTACGCATGACGCGGAGATCGCATCGATGGCACAGCGCACCGTGGAGATCCGCGACGGAATGATGAAATCGAAGGAGGTGGCCGAAACATGAAAAAAGGAAAAGCCGCAAAGAAAGCCGCGATTGCAGTTGTGACCGCAGTTGCCGTGGGCGGTGTCAGTGTCGGCGGTTATTACGGCATCCGCCAGGCGCAGAAGACGACCGTAAAAGTGTATCCGGTCAGTGACTTTACGAGTGGTTACTGGGGAGACAGCATGAACATGGAAGGCCAGATCACCTCGACGGCTTCCCAGAACATCTATCTTTCCGACAGCCAGACCATTTCCCAGGTTCTCGTCAAAGAGGGCGATGTGGTAAATGCCGGAGACACGCTGATGACATACGATACCAGCATGATCGAGCTGGATCTGGAAACGCAGCAGTTACAGCTTGCACAGACAAAGCTGAAAATCCAGCAGAGTGAAAAAGAACTGGAAAAGCTGAAAAAGACAAAACCGGTATCGGATACCCCGCTGGATCCGGTGGAGCCGGATTTCCCGGAAGATCCCGATTTTCCGGATTTCCCGGATTTTCCAGATGAACCCATCGATCCGGATTTCCCGGACGAACCGATTCCGACCCCGGAACCGGAGCCGACGTACGAGGATGCTGTTCTGTACAGCAGTACGAATAAGCTTATATTTGGTTCCAAACCATACAAAGGAGAAGGAACGCAGGAAGACCCATACACCTATCTCTGCGCACCGGGAACAGTCCTAACAGGCGGATTCCTGAATCAGATGGCAGGATACGCGGATGAAAAGGGAACGAAAAAAGAAGAGGACAGCGAAGGATACTGGTTTCGCCTGGAGATTCATGAGGAAAACAAAGCCGCAGAGGCGCTGGAAACCGTGTGGGAGCAGGATGGAACGAAGATTGCGAAAGTATACGAGACTTCGTATGAAGCAGTCCTGAGTCTGAAAGAATCCGAGTCGGCGGATGCACCGGAAGTAAAAATTACCACGCCGCTTGCCAACACAGAGGTGGCAGAGGGCGGCGGGCTGAAGCTGAAAATCGGAATCAATGAGAAGAAAGATACCGAAGAGAAGCCGGATGAGAAAGCTGACGATAAAACGGATGATAAAACCGAGAGTCCGTCCGAGGACGATGTGACACAGCCGGGTGAAGCCGGAAATGGAAGCGGAGAGACAGACGATTCCACGGAAAACACCGAAACAGATGTCACTTACACATACGTCTGGAAACACAACGGAAAGACAATCGACGGAGATTTTAAGGATACTTACACAAAAGAAAACATCACAAAAGAGGATGCCGGAATCTATACAGTAGAAGTGACAGCGAAAAATGACAAGGGTACTTCCATGGCAGTCAGCACTGCAAATGTGGCGGTAAAAGAAGGAACGATTACCCCGACACCAAGTGTAACTCCGACCCCGGGCGTTACGCCGGGACCGAGTGTAACTCCAGAGCCGACCGTCAGCCCGGAACCAAGTACAACACCGATTCCGACCACAGAGCCGGTTCCAACAGAAACTCCGGTGCCGAGCGAGACCCCAGTTCCGACGGAAACGCCGACGCCGACCGAAGCCCCGGCAGAACCGGAAGCGGAACCGCAGAGCGAAGATGCGCCGGAAGCAGTGCAGACGACAGCAAAAACCGTATTCTACGGTGAAAAAGCATCGGTACAGTCCCTCTTTACATCATCCACAGGAAGCAGCGCCAACAACAATACTTCTTCCGGTGATGATACCCAGATGACCTACACAAAAGATGAGCTGAAAAAAGCTATCAGCGAAAAAGAGAGCCAGATCCGTGGTCTGAAGCTGGATCAGAAGGAAGAGGAACTCAAAGTCAAAAATACGCAGAAATCCCTGGATTCCCAGACCGTAAAAGCGACGATCAGCGGTGTGGTAAAGAAGGTTGGAAATGCAGAAAACCCGTCCAACGACGGAAGCGCCTTTATCCAGGTCAGTGGAAACGAAGGTCTGTACGTGCGCGGCTACTTAAGCGAGACGTATCTCGATCAGGTAAAAGTCGGCGATGAACTCAACGTGACTTCCTGGTCTTCGGGTGCTTTTGCAGCGGCAACCGTAACCGAGATTTCCCCGTACCCGACAACAAGCTACATGTCCTACAGCGAGACACCAGCCTCCTTCTATCCGTTCACAGCCGTTATCCCGGAAGGCGGAGAAGGTTTTGAAAACGGTGACTGGATCGAGATTGCAATCACTGTCGGAAACGATGTAGAAAACGGCAACGGCCTGTACGTCAGCAAAGAATTCATCCGCGAGGAAAACGGACAGAAATTCGTTTATATCCGGGATGAAAATGATAAATTAAAGAAACAGAATGTGGTAACCGGAAAACTTCTGTGGGGCAGCTATTACGAAGTGAAGAGCGGTCTTTCCGAAGAGGATTACATTGCATTCCCGTACGGCAAAACCGTGGTGGAAGGCGCAGACACGAAGGAATCCAGTTCATCGGATTATTACAACAGTTAAGGAGGCGCACCATGTTAGAAAATGTAAGACTTTCCTTTCAGGGAATCTGGTCACACAAAATGCGTTCCTTCCTGACGATGCTGGGTATTATCATCGGAATTGCGTCGATCATCTCAATTGTCTCCACGATCAAGGGAACGAATGAGCAGATCAAACAGAACCTGATCGGAGCCGGAAACAACAACGTGACCGTCAGCTTAAAGCAGGGCGACGGCAATTACTGGATGGACAACGGACTGCCAAGCGGCGTGTCGAAACTGTCCGATGACCAGAAAAAGCGGATCCGCGAGCAGGATCAGGCGGAAAATGCATCGTTTTACACCGAAAGAACGTATGTGAGCGGCATCGCAAAAGGAAACACAACACTGGACAGTGCGAAGGCGCTTGGAGTGGATGAAAATTATCTGTCGACGTGCGGATATCAGATTTATCAGGGACGCGGCTTTGTGGAGAGCGATTTCTCGAAGACCCACAAAGTTGTCCTCCTCGACGATACCGCAGTGCTGACACTCTTCCCGGATGAGTCGCCGGTCGGCAAAACGATCGAGATCATGGGAGAGCCGTTCACGGTGATCGGCGTGATCAAAAAAGCCGATTCGTTCCAGCCGGTCATCAATTCCAGGGAGGACTACTATACGTACAATCAGGAATCCTATCCGCTGGTGCTGATGCCGGATGTCTGCTGGCCGATCGTATTCCAGTATGATGAACCGGAAAATGCCGTTGTGATGGCAAAAACGACCGAGGATATGAGCACGGTGGGAAAGACAACAGCGGATATCATGAACGAATCCGTGACCAATACAACTGATTCTCTTTCCTATCAGGCAGAGGATCTGCTGGAGAAAGCAAAGAGTCTGCAGGAGTTAGGCCAGAGCACGAACCAGCAGCTGATCTGGATCGCGAGCATTTCGCTTCTGGTCGGCGGTATCGGTGTTATGAATATTATGCTGGTATCTGTAACGGAACGTACAAGCGAGATCGGCCTGAAAAAGGCGATCGGAGCAAGAAAACGCAGAATTCTGTTCCAGTTCCTGACCGAGGCGGCGGTGCTCACCAGCATCGGCGGACTGCTCGGCGTGCTGGGCGGCATTATCATGGCACAGGTGATTTCGAGGGTATCGCAGACGCCTGTGGCGATCAGTATTCCGGCGATCATTTTCTCCGTGGTCTTCTCCATGGTGATCGGTATCGTATTCGGACTGCTGCCGTCGGTAAAAGCAGCGAACCTGAATCCGATCGATGCGCTGCGAAGAGAATAGAACAAAAAAGAGTTGAAAAATCCGTGCGGGTACAGCGTAGGTGCTGGATCCGTGCGGATTTTTTGTGCGGCGTGTGCGGATGAAACTTAAGATCTTTACTTTTTGCGGAAAGTCGGTTATACTGGAAAATAAGCGCAATTTGCGGCGCAGCAAAGAGGCATTCGAGTTTCAGATTCGGTATGTTTATGAAAATATAAGAAAGATTCAAAGACATTTCACATTCGTCTATGGTATAATCAAACAAGAGTATGACCAACGAAAAGGAGTATACGCGAATGAATATTTTGTTTTTTATCACACCGAAAAGTGAAACGGCTTATCTGTATGACGACTGCTCACTTCGGCAGGCCATCGAGAAGATCGAATATCATAAATACACGGCGGTTCCGGTACTGAACAAAAAGGGCTGCTACGTGGGAACACTGACGGAAGGAGATCTGCTCCGCATCATAAAAGAACGGTATCTGCTGAATTACCATGAAGCAGAGGATATCCCGCTCTGGCAGGTTCCAAAACGGTGGAATTATGAGTCCGTCAACATCAACAGCAACATCGAGGACCTGATCGAGATGTCCATGCGGCAGAATTTCGTTCCAGTTGTGGATGACGAGGGAATCTTCATCGGCATCATCCGAAGAAGAGATATCATCCAGTACTGTTATCAGAAAAGCGGCATTAAAGAAGAGGAAGAAGCCCGGCGCAGCGCGCGGAAACAAAACGCAGAACAGATGATTCTGCAGTAAAGAAGAAAATGAGGGAAACATTATGAAAAAACTGATCGATCTTATCCAGGAAGAGCTGGTAAAAGCCTTTACCGCTGCGGAGATGGACCCGTCCTATGCAAGGGTTTCCGTTTCCAACCGCCCGGATCTGTGCGAATACCAGTGCAACGGCGCAATGGCAGCTGCAAAAGCATACCACAAAGCACCGATCCAGCTGGCTGAAGCAGTTGTAGAAAAAGTGACCGATCACAGCGTGATCGGTGAAATTGAAGCCGTAAAACCGGGATTCATCAACCTGAAAATCAACCCGGAATTTCTGGCAGATTATCTTTCCAAAATGCAGAACGACGAAGATCTTTCTGTAGAGAAAGCAAAAAATCCGAAAACCATCATCGTAGATTACGGCGGAGCAAACGTGGCAAAACCGCTTCACGTCGGCCATCTCCGTTCCGCGATCATCGGGGAAAGCATTAAGCGTATGGGACGCTTCATGGGCCACAACATGATCGGTGACGTTCATCTTGGAGACTGGGGTCTGCAGATGGGACTGATCATCACCGAGCTGCAGGAGCGCCATCCGGAGCTTGTTTATTTTGATGAGTCCTTTACGGGAGAGTACCCGGAGGAAGCACCGTTTACGATCAGCGAGCTCGAGGAGATTTATCCTTGCGCAAGCGGCAAATCGAAAGAGGACGAGGACTATAAGAAACGTGCACTCGAGGCAACGAGAGAGCTGCAGCAGGGCAGAAGAGGATATCGTGCGATCTGGAAACACATTATGAACGTTTCTGTTGCCGATCTGAAAAAGAACTATGGAAACCTCGACGTTCATTTCGATCTGTGGATGGGTGAGTCCGATGCACAGGAGTACATTCCAGACATGGTAGATTACCTGAAAGACAATGGTTATGCACATTATGACCAGGGCGCACTCGTTGTTGATGTCAAAGAAGAGACAGACACAAAAGAGATCCCGCCGTGCATGATCTTAAAATCCGATGGAGCAGCTCTGTATGATACGACAGACCTGGCAACCATCATCCAGCGTATGAAACTGTACAAGCCGGACGAGATCTGCTATCTGGCAGACAAACGTCAGGAGCTTCACTTCGTACAGTGTTTCCGCTGTGCAAGAAAAGCAAAACTGGTGAATGATGATACCGTTCTTTCCTTTATCGGCTTTGGTACCATGAACGGAAAAGACGGAAAACCGTTCAAGACCCGTGAGGGCGGCGTTATGCGTCTGGAGCGTCTGATCGGCGAGATCAACGATGAGATGTATCAGAAGATCGTGGAGAACCGCAGCGTAAAAGATACGGATGCAAGAGGAACGGCACAGATTGTCGGACTGTCTGCTATTAAATACGGTGACCTGTCCAACCAGGCATCGAAAGATTATGTATTCGATGTTGAGAGATTTACTTCCTTCGAGGGAAACACCGGTCCGTACATCCTGTACACGATCGTTCGTACAAAATCCATCCTCGGAAAATATAAAGAAGAGGGAAATGAACTGAAGAAAGGCGCACTTCTGGCACCGAAGAGCGACAGCGAGAAAGCTCTGATGCTTTCCGTATCCCGTTTCAACGGCGTTGTGGAGAACGCATTCGAGGAGAAAGCACCGCATAAGATCTGTGCTTATATCTACGAGCTTGCAAACGAGTTCAACCATTTCTACCACGAGACCAAGATCTTAAGTGAGCAGGATGAGGCAAGAAAAGCATCTTACCTGGCACTGCTGGATCTTGTCCGCGAGGTACTTGAGACCTGCATCGACCTGCTGGGATTCTCGGCACCGGAACGGATGTAAGATTCGTCAAGAGGGAAAAAATAGATAAAAAACAGGCGATTTTTTTGGCAGCCGTCGGCTTCTGTAGTTCTTGCGGAAACGGCGGCTGTTGTGTTATACTTACATCACGATTTTTCATCCGCTTGGACATTCGTCCTGAAAAATCGATTCTATATTACTCTATCGAAGAGCCATTCGGCTCAATTTATATCCATGTACAAAAACAGAATATCGGACTGACAAACACTTTGACGTAAAAAGAGGAGGCGGGATCATTGGAAAAGTAGAACTTCCGGGAGGGAAGTATCGCCTGCTGTCAGTGCTCGGAAGAGGGGCAACGTCTGTCGTTTATCTTGCAGAGAAAACTGGATCCGGAAAGCGGTATGCAGTCAAGGTAAGTATATGTGACAGGGAAAAACTGCGCCGGGAAGCGTTTCTTTTACAGAAGTTTTCATATCCCGGGATTCCCTGTGCGGTGGAACTTCTGGAAAGTGGGACAAAAAGCTTTCTGGTGATGGAAGCTGTAAACGGAAAATCTATCGGACAGCGTATGCGTAAGGGAGAACGGTTTTCCAGCCGGGAAATTCTGAAAACGGGAATTGCCCTGAGCGGGATTCTCTGTTATCTCCATGCACAGAACCCGCCGGTTTTCTACCGGGATCTGAAGCCGGACAACGTGATGATAACAGAGCGTGGTGAAATATACCTTGTGGATTTCGGTGCAGCCGGAACAGAAGAAACGGGTGTGGAAGTCCGTTATGGAACCCGCGGTTATGCAGCGCCGGAGCAGTATGACGGGAAGTGTGACGCCCGTTCCGATCTTTATGCACTCGGCGCACTGCTTGCGGCAATGGCGAAGCATGCGAAAAAGCGGCAGAAAAGAGGACTCTGGCGGGTGATGGAAAAGTGTATGCAGAAAAAGCCGGAGGAGCGGTATGCGTCTGCCGGAGAAGTCAAAAAGGCACTGCGGCGGCTGGAAAGAAAGCAAAAAGGCAGGAAGACTCTGCGGATCTTTGCAGTTTTTGCTTTTCTGACAGGAGGAGCGGCTGCGGTTGCCAGCAGGATGCCATGGGGGCAGTTTCCGGCGGCAGACGAATGGGAGGAGCAGGGAGATCTCTGGTTCTGCGGAAATCCGGTGGAAGAAGGCAGTCTGCCGAACTACCAGAAAGCGCGGGAAGCGTTCTTAAAGGCAGACCATCTCAGTCAGGCGGGGCGTGTGGAGCAGGAACTTGTGGAATACTGTCTGGCGGATGATGCGGCAAGGGAAAAAATGCAGATGGAGCCATTGCTGGCTGAATTTTATGATGACACGCAGCAGGAGCCGGAAAAGGAAAAACGCTGCCGCAGATATCTTGCTGTTGCAGGAATGTATTTCAGTTTTTCCGAAGAACTGGCGCGTGAAAATGACACAGACGCCATGCGGAAAGGAATCGAAGTGCTGGAAAAGGCCGCAGGCGAGAATATGGAGGGGCAGTGGGAGGCGGTTATCTGGCAGAGACTGGCGGATGCGTGCTATCTTGGCGGAAAATCCGGGGATGGGGAAAGAGAACAGGACTGGTGCCAGGAGAGTTTTCTCTATTACGAACGGCTTCTGTGCAGCAGACAGGATGGAAACCGGCGGAAAAATCTGCTCAGGGCCGCAGAGCTGGCACTTCAGTTCGACATGCAGGAAAAAGCAGAACAGTACCTCAACGAGGCCGCAGAAATTCCGGGAATGGAGGAGGATATTTTTTATCAGCAGATCAGAAAAAGATGGGAGGAAGCAGGATGAGAAAAAAGACCATATGCGCAATGATGACAGGATTCCTGGCAGTCCAGGGAATCGAAGTCCACGCGGAGACACAGCAGACGACAGGCGAGGCCGCAAGTGCGGTGGAAAGCGTGGAATTAGAAGCTGAAATCATCGAGAACAGTGATGTGACAGATGCAGACGGGAAAGCCGGACCGGAGGAACTGCTGCCGGACGAAAAGTCAGAAGAAGAACCGCCTATAGAAGAGAAACCAGAGCAGGAACCAGAGCCGCCGGAAGAGAAAACAGATCCGGCAGAGACCGGAAAGAAAGAGACAGAAGGAGAAGAAAAAATGCTTCCCCCGACGGTAATTCCGGATCCGGAGAAAGAACCAGCGGAAAGGTGGGAAGAAGAGGAGAAAGAAATTTCGGAAGATTCAGAATCGGGGAAGCCAGAAGAATTACCGGAGGCAGGAGATATGGGTTCCGGGGAATCAGAGGAAGGATGTGAAGAAACAGATACAAAAGAATCAGAGACAGAAGAGTCAGATTCGGAGAGAACGGATTTTGGAGAAATGGACACAGAAAAACCAGATTATGAAGATACAGGTTCAGAAAAATCCGGAACGGAAAATTTGATGCCAGAAGATCCGGAACCGGAAAAGCCTGATATGGAAGAAACGAAGCAGGAATCTCCGTCAACCGAAAAAGAGTCAGAAAATCAAACCTCGGAAACAAAAGCACCAGAAAAAGAGGAGCCTACCGTAATGCCAGATGCCGGAAAGTCAAACACAGAAAAGCAGGAACAAACGGGGCCCGGGCAATCGTCTCCGGAGAAAGAAGAACTCAAAACAGACGAACAGCTGCCCGTTGCTGCAGCCACGCCCGAGGAGGTGACCCAAGATCCAGATGATATTCCGCTACAAACAGAAGAAAGCAGTCCTCCGCCTGCCGAAACTCCATCTAAGAGTGCCGGGGAGGAGCCATCTCAAATACGGCCGCAGATCATCGCCGATTTCGTATTATCACAGATAGCAGACGAAGATTTCGAAGCGCCGAACCCCCTGATTATCCGCCCGGCCGACACCAGCGTCGAAATAGATCCCGGTTATACCCCGGAAATTCTGCTCGAGGGAGCCGCCGACACGGCTGAAATTCTTTCCTGCATGGTAAATGGCTCCGAAGCCGAATATGAATGGAAAGAAAACAAAATCTGTCTGAAAGCCGAGAGCCTTTCCGAAGGCTACAACCGCATCACTGTAAAAGTGCGTGGCGCAGACGGCATTGTACGAACCATGAAACCGTGGGAAGTCAACGTGAAACCAAAAACTTCCACACTTGTCAGCCAAAGAACCAGCCAGAAACCAAAAGGAACCCGCCTCTTGCAGTCCTTAAGGCGCCTCTGGAACCTGATTCGTGCCATTGCCGAAATTCAGAATCAGACCACCCGCTATCTGCGTGCACTCTGCAGAAAATAGCCTGATCCGGTTTTGTTTGTATTTCTAATTTCGATATGCTAGAATAAAAGACATGTCATACGATAAAAAAGTAAAAGAGGAAATAAGAGTATGTCAGATATGATATTATTTGATCTGGACGGAACCCTGACCGATTCCGGTCCTGGAATTACAAGATGCGTACAGTATGCGCTGGCATCCTTTGGCATCGAAGAGCCGGATCTGGAAAAACTGAACTGTTACGTGGGACCGCCGCTTCTGGAATCTTTCATGAATTTTGCAGGCCTTGGCTGCGAAGAAGCACAGCAGGCCATCACAAAATACCGGGAGCGGTACGAGGCAGAGGGCATTTTTGAAAATGAAGTATACGAGGGAATCCCGGAGGTTCTGGCGTATCTGAAAGAGAAGGGAAAAATTCTGGCGGTAGCATCGTCCAAACCGGAAAAATACGTGGAGCAGATCCTGGAGCATTTCGAAATCAGAAAGTATTTTACCGTAGTAACCGGTTCAGAAATGAACGAAACCAGAACCGACAAAGGAGAAGTCATCGCAGAGACGCTGCGCCGACTCGGAGCAGAAGACAGCCGTTCCGACGTGGTGATGGTTGGTGACAGAAGCTATGACGTAATCGGGGCAAGAGAAAACGGACTGCTCTGTGTCGGCGTATCGTATGGGTACGGCGGAAGAGAAGAACTCGAGGCAGCAGGTGCCGCAAAGGTATGTGATACACCGGAAGAACTGAAACTGCTGGCGGAGGATCCGAAAGAAGAGAAGAAAAGACGCGACCGCATCAAAAAAATGAAGCCGGAGCGTATCCCGTGGCTGACAAGAGGAGAAAGTGGAACAGGAATCTTTGCGCAGAAAGAGAAAAAAGCAGAGAATATAAAAGAAAAAAGGACAGCGAAAACAGAGCCAAAAACGGAGGAAATCGTAATTCCTATCCAGCGGAAGCTATGGCGTCTTTTAAAACCGCTTCTGACGTACGAACTGTTTCTGATCGGAGCAACCGTACTTCTGGCGCTGATCCTGATGACGTTTACGACCGGCGGTTATCTGGAAGAGCGTATGCACGCGACATCCGTTCTTGCATCAGCAATCGGCAGTCTGGCGGCGATCCCGGTTCTCTGGAAACAGTACAAAAAAGATGAAGGCATGTTCCCGAAACCGGAAAAACGGTGGAGTGCGGCAGAGGCAGCCGCCTGTATTCTGCTGGTTATGACCTTCGGCCATCTCCTGAATACTGTAATGAACGTGACCGGCTTTACCAGAATCTTTTCCGGCTATCAGGACATGGCATCAAAGATTTATGAAGGACAGAACCCGCTGCTTCTGATCCTGTCCGTCGGTGTGCTGAGCGCGGCCGCAGAGGAAATTGTTTTCCGCGGCATGATTTACCGCAGGGCAAAAGATTTCTGGGGAACCGGCTGGGGCATCGCAGCATCATGTCTGCTGTTCGGTGCATATCACGGCAATGTGACGCAGTTTGTCTATGCAGCCGTGGTAAGTGTGCTTCTGATCCTTATTTATGAGCGGTGCGGAACACTCCTTGCCCCGGTTCTTGCGCACATGGCAGAAAATATCTGGGGACTTTACCGGAGCCAGTTCGTATCCTGGATGACCCAAAAAGCACCGGCAGGTGCATGGATGTTCATCTTTTTGGAAGCGGTAATCTGCGCCGGAACATTCTGGTATCTGTTTTTAAAGGATAAACAGGGAAAAACACAAAAATAACAGAAAAAAACCGCAGAATCCGCGAAAAAAATGCTTGTCATGAAAAAAACTCTGTGATACAATCTTACTGTTGCACAATAAGCACCCATGCGGTACCAAGGATGGTGCCTGTTTTTTGAAAAACAGGTTCCAAGGTGAAAAAACATGGGGAAGAATAAAACCATAAGGAGATAAAACAATGAGCGTAATTTCAATGAAACAGTTACTGGAAGCCGGTGTTCATTTCGGACATCAGACAAGAAGATGGAATCCTAAAATGGCTCCGTACATCTACACAGAGCGTAATGGTATCTACATCATCGACCTGCAGAAATCTGTAGGAATGGTAGATGACGCATACAAAGCTGTTGCAGACATCGCAGCAGACGGCGGCACAATCCTTTTCGTAGGAACCAAAAAACAGGCTCAGGACGCTATCGCTGTTGAGGCAGAGCGCTGCGGAATGTACTATGTAAACGAGAGATGGCTCGGCGGTATGCTGACCAACTTCAAAACCATCCAGAGCCGTATTGCAAGACTGAAAGCAATCGAGACCATGGAGCAGGATGGCACCTTCGAAGTTCTTCCGAAAAAAGAAGTCATTGAGTTAAAGAAAGAGCTTGCAAAACTGCAGAAAAACCTTGGCGGTATCAAAGAAATGAAGAGACTGCCGGACGCTATCTTCGTAGTAGATCCGAAAAAAGAGAGAATCTGCGTACAGGAAGCTCATACACTGGGAATTCCGCTGATCGGTATCTGCGATACCAACTGCGATCCGGAAGAGCTTGACTATGTAATTCCGGGTAATGACGACGCTATCCGTGCCGTAAAACTGATCGTTTCCAAAATGGCAGACGCAGTTATCGAGGCAAAACAGGGCGAGGCTGAGGAAGCTGCATACGAAGAAGCAGCAGAGACAGACGCTGAATAATTTACGCGAAGTAATGAACTGGGGGGAACTTGAAATTCAGGTTCCCTTCGGCGAATCTCACAATAGCAGACCGGCATGAAGATGCAGTCTGCTGAATCACGTATACGGAGGAATAAAACAATGGCTATTACAGCAGCAATGGTAAAAGAGTTAAGAGAAGTAAGCGGTGCTGGTATGATGGACTGCAAGAAAGCTCTTACAGCTACCGAAGGTGATATGGACAAAGCAATGGAGTTCCTGAGAGAAAAAGGACTTGCTACTGCTCAGAAAAAAGCTGGCAGAATCGCAGCTGAGGGTATCGTTATGCTGAACGTATCCGAGGATGGAAAGAAAGCTGTCGCTGTAGAAGTAAACGCTGAGACAGACTTCGTTGCAAAGAACGAGAAATTCCGTGGCTATGTAGCACAGGTTGCAGAGCAGGCTATGGATACAACTGCAGCAGACGTAGAAGGATTCCTGGCAGAGCCTTGGAAATTCGATACCAACGAGACCGTTGGCGAAGAGCTGGCTCATCAGATCGCTACCATCGGCGAGAACATGAACATCCGTCGTTTCCAGCAGGTAAAAGAGGAGAACGGTTTCGTTGCTTCTTATACTCATATGGGTGGTAAAATCGGTGTTCTGGTTGACGTTGAGACAGATGTTGTAAACGATGACCTCAAAGAGATGGCTAAAAACGTTGCAATGCAGATTGCAGCTCTTCGTCCGCAGTACACAAACCGCGACGAAGTAAGCGCTGATTACATCGCACATGAGAAAGAAATCCTCATGGCTCAGATTCAGAACGACCCGAAAGAGTCCCAGAAACCGGAAAAAGTTATCGCTGGCATGATCCAGGGACGTATCAAGAAAGAGCTGAAAGAGATCTGCCTGCTTGATCAGGTATACGTAAAAGCAGAAGACGGAAAACAGTCCGTAGCTCAGTATGTAGCACAGGTTGCAAAAGCAAACAACGCAACCGTAGCAGTAAAAGGCTTCGTTCGTTTCGAGACCGGTGAAGGAATCGAGAAGAAAGAAGAGGACTTCGCAGCTGAGGTGGCAGCTCAGATGGCTGGCAAATAATTCTTTGAATTATTAATGCTGTAAATTAAAATAGAATTTATAAAAGGCTCCGAAACCTTCATAAACACTTTATTTTCTAGTGATTATGAGGTTTTCGGAGCCTTTTTCTATGGAAAAAAGGAAATGGCGAAAGTATCGCCAGGAACCGTTAAAAACCGTCTAAAATCACTTCAAATTGAGTATTACTCAAGTCATAGATTGAGTA
>OHCF01000541.1_pt1 | contig 20137 bp, 20 predicted proteins | sample 1577511 | NCBI WGS metagenome assembly OHCF01 (sample SAMEA3879568, study PRJEB24766) | human gut metagenome | biome: human-associated habitat; feature: feces | place: USA | collected 1985/1987 | reverse complement strand
ATTCAGACATAAAGAAAACCCTTGAAAATACTGAATTTCCAAGGGTTTTGATGTTCTTCTGATATTCGGTTGAATTATCTCTTTGAGAACTGAGGAGCTCTACGAGCTGCTTTGAGACCGTATTTCTTACGCTCTTTCATACGTGGATCACGTGTTAAGAATCCAGCAGACTTAAGAACCGGTCTGTACTCTGAATCTACCTGAAGGAGTGCACGAGCGATTCCGTGACGGATTGCTCCTGCCTGTCCTGTGTATCCGCCGCCGTGAACGTTTACGATCACGTCGAATTTATCGGATGTCTCTGTAGCTGCCAGAGGCTGACGAACGATAACTTTCAGGGTCTCCAGACCAAAATACTCATCGATGTCTCTTTTATTGATGGTAACTTTACCAGTTCCCGGTACAAGATATACTCTTGCGATAGATTTTTTTCTTCTTCCGGTTCCGTAATATTTTGCGCTAGCCAATGTTCTTTACCTCCCTATTAAAATGTTAATACTTCTGGTTTCTGAGCTGCATGAGCGTGCTCTGCACCAGCGTATACGTGAAGTTTTGTGAACATCTGTCTTCCAAGAGGTCCTTTTGGAAGCATGCCTTTCACTGCAAGTTCAACAACCTTCTCCGGTTTCTTAGCCATCATCTCACGAAGAGTAGCTTCTTTCATTCCGCCTACATAATCGGAGTGGCTGTAATAGATCTTCTGATCCAGTTTTTTACCGGTTACTGCTACTTTATCAGCGTTGATTACGATTACGTAATCACCAGTATCTACGTGCGGAGTGTACTCCGGTTTGTTTTTTCCACGTAATACTTTTGCTACTTCAGATGCCAGACGTCCTAATGTACATCCTTCTGCATCAACAACATACCATTTTCTTTCAATCTTATCTGGATTTGCCATAAAGGTGTTCATGGATATAACCTCCTGTGAAAAATTCAATTTACTGTTTCATGTATATAGGAAACCGCCTTACCGGGGCTTATGGCATCGGCGTTTTCAAACTACGTCACACATTTAGTAATTATATTATACGGATTTTGGAATGTCAACTGTTTTTTACCCATATTTTGCATTTTTTCGCAAACTGCGAGTCTGTTTTTCGGGAAATACAGACCACTTGTGTCTTTACTCGAAATCCCATTCGGGATACCGGATCTGCACCAGGGTCAGCCCCTCCGGCCTTGCCGTTGCTCCCGCCATTTTTCGATCCTTCGCCGCAAGGATTTCTTTTACTTTCTCCGGCGGATAATCACCCTTTCCAACCTCAAGCAGTGTTCCGGTGATAATCCGCACCATATTGTAGAGAAAACCGTTTCCGGTGATCCGGAAGCGGATCAGATCGTCTTCTTTTTCCAAACTCGTTTCATAGATGGTACGGACCGTGTCGGTCACCTCCGGTTTTGCTGTTGCAAAGCTTTTAAAATCATGCATGCCAACCAGATACGATGCTGCCTGCCGCATCGCATCCACATCCAGCGGGCCGTACCAGAAATAGGAATTCAGTCTCCGCGTCGGATCTGCAAAGGTGCGGTTCAAAATCCTGTACTCATATGTTTTGACTGTTGCGGTAAAACGCGGGTGAAAGTCTGGCGGCACTTCGGATGATCCCTGAATACGGATATCTGCCGGAAGCCGTGTGTTGAGTGCAAATGCGATACGGTCCGCCGGCATTCTCGCATCCGTATCAAATACCGCAACATTGCCGAGAGCATGTACCCCGGCGTCGGTCCGGCTTGCGCCGATGCAGGCAATTTTTTTTGCAAAGAGATCGGAAAGAGCCTGATTTAATACTTCCTGTACTGTAATGCCGTTTGGCTGCACCTGCCATCCACAGTAATTTGTGCCGTCATACGCTACAATCAGCTTAATTCTGCGCATTCTTCTCCTCCGTTTTCGTCAAAGTCAGAGTCCGCACACGCGAAGGCCGATACTGCACACAAGGTATGCCATAAGAACGCCATACGCTGCATAATCGCGCGTCTGATACCGAAGCGGTTTCATCTGTGTTCTTCCCTCTCCTCCATGGTAGCAGCGTGCTTCCATCGCCAGCGCCAGATCATTTGCACGGCGGAAGGCTGAAATAAACAGCGGCACCAGAAGCGGCACCATGTTCTTTACTCTCTGGATAATATTTCCGCTCTCAAAATCCGCGCCGCGCGCCATCTGCGCTTTCATAATCTTGTCTGTCTCTTCCAGAAGAATCGGGATAAAACGGAGCGCGATTGACATCATCATGGAAATCTCATGCACCGGCACATGGATTTTTTTCAATGGTCCGAGCAGGCTTTCGAGTGCATCCGTCAGCTGGTTCGGTGTTGTCGTCAGCGTCATCAGCGAAGAGCCGATCATCAGGAAAATCAGACGCACCGACATACGGCATGCCATAGCCACACCCTCACGGGTGATCGTAATTTTCCAGATACGGACGAGCACCTCACCCGGCGTAAATAAGATGTTAAATACCATCGTAATCGCAAGCAGCACAAAAATTGATTTCAGACCCTTCGTGATAAATTTGAACGGTACCTTCGACAGTTTAATCATCACCGCAAGGAATACGGTTCCAAGCAGATAGCCCCAGTTGTGGAACAGAAAAAGGGAAATGACATAAACGAGTGTTCCCACAAATTTTACACGCGGGTCAAGCCGGTGCAGAATAGAATCTGCCGGGTAATACTGTCCCAGAGTAATATCTCTTAACATACTTCTGCTCCTTTTTTCCCGTTTTTCTTCTGACTTCCAAGCGCCGCAAGAATCGTATCGCGCGCCTCTTCAACCGTTGTCGCCGTTACGTCCACGTCCATGCCGTGTTCCTTTAGCGCATGCATAATATACGTCATCTGCGGCGCCGCAAGACCGATTTTCTCGAGTTCTTTATAGTGGGCAAAGACTTTCTTCGGAGTATCGTCAAACGCCACATGACCGTGGTTCATGACAATAATCCGCTCTACATATTTTGCAATATCCTCCATGCTGTGCGATACGAGCACAACCGAAATGCCGCGCGTCTTATGCAGCAATGCAAGCTGATCGAGGATTTCATCGCGTCCCTTCGGATCAAGGCCTGCAGTCGGCTCGTCAAGCACCAGAAAATCCGGGTTCATGGCAAGCACACCGGCAATCGCAACACGACGTTTCTGACCTCCGGAGAGTTCAAACGGCGATTTTTCATACATTTCCTTTGGAAATCCGACATGATCCAGTGCCTCTTCCGCCCGTTTTCTGCATTCCTCCGGTGAAAGTCCCTGGTTTTTCGGACCGAAGCAGACATCTGTGATCACATCCGTCTCAAAGAGCTGATGCTCCGGGTACTGGAAAACCAGTCCCACATGGCTTCGAAGCTCTCTTAGCGGATATCCTTCTTTCCAGATATCCTCTCCGTTATACAGCACCCGTCCCAATGTCGGGCGGATCAGACCGTTCAAATGCTGCACAAGCGTCGATTTTCCGCTTCCCGTATGGCCGATAATCCCAACAAACTGGCCATTCGGAATTTCAAGATTGATATGCTCCAGGGCGTGCATTTCATATGCCGTTCCCGGGCTGTATGTGTACGTTACATCTTCAAGTTTCAATGACATAATGCATTCACCAGTTCTTCAATGGTCAAAATTCCCTCCGGGAGATCTACACCATTTTTTCTCAATTCATAAGCCAACAGTGTCACTTGGGGTACATCAAGACGGAGTTCTTTTAATTTCTCAACTTCGGAAAAAATCTCCCTTGGTGTCCCCTGCATTACCAGCTTACCGTTGTCCATAACGAACACACGGTCCGCAAAAACAACCTCTTCCATGTAATGCGTAATCAGAATAACCGTAACGCCCTTTTCTTCATTCAGCTTACGCACAGCGCGAAGAACCTCTTTTCGTCCGTTCGGATCCAGCATCGCGGTTGGTTCATCAAGAACAATACATTCCGGCTGCATAGCCATCACTCCTGCAATTGCAACCCTCTGTTTCTGACCTCCCGAGAGCTTATTCGGAGAGTGGGCCCGGTATGAAATCATCCCGGTCGCCGTAAGGCTCTCCTCCACCCGTTTCCAGATTTCATCGGTCGGGACACCCAGATTTTCCGGTCCAAAGCCGACATCCTCTTCCACCACATTTCCGATGATCTGGTTATCCGGGTTCTGGAATACCATACCGGCTTTCTGGCGGATCTTCCAGACATCCTCCTCATCTGTCGTCTTCATATCGTCCACCCACATGGTGCCTTCTGTAGGCACCAGCAGAGCGTTGATATGTTTCGCAAGCGTTGATTTTCCGCTTCCGTTATGCCCGAGCACCGCAATAAACTGTCCCTTCTGGATTTCCAGACTGACATCTTCGATCGCTTTTGTTACTTCCGGCTCCTGTCCTTCCTCCTCGTAACGGAGGTATTCATACCCAAGGCCTGCCGCACGTATCATACCCATGACATTATTCCCCGCTTTCTTCTGCATCCGAGCGGATTTCATCGATCAGATTCCAGATCTCCTCACGTCCCTGTTTTGTCTCCGCAGAAAACGGAATCACAATCGTATCTTTCTCGACCTCCAGCGTTTCACGGATCAGCTTGATCTGTTTCTGAAGCTGACTGCGTTTGATCTTGTCCAGCTTCGTTGCAATAATGATCGGCTGGTAACCGTTTCGAAGGATCCAGTCATACATAATGCGGTCGTTGTTGGACGGTGCATGACGGATATCAATCAGAAGAAATACTGCGTGCAGCATTTTTGACTGATGCAGATAATCCTCGATCAGCTTGCCCCATTTTGCTTTAACCTCCTCGGAGGCTCTCGCAAAACCGTATCCCGGCAAATCCACCAGATACATTTCCTCATTGATGTGGTAGTAGTTGATCGTCTGTGTTTTTCCCGGCTGCGCACTGGTACGCGCCAGTGATTTCCGATTCATCAGGGCATTGATGAGAGAAGATTTTCCAACATTGGATTTTCCCGCAAATGCCACTTCCACCTGACCGGTATCCGGCAGTTTACTGGTGATTCCGCAGACATGCTGCAGCTCTACCTGTTTAATTACCATACTTTTCTTCTCCTGTTTTTTGCATCTTCTGGCCTTACTTCTTTTCCACAAGTGCCAGTTTTAATACCTGTTCCATGCTGCCGACAAATTCGATCTGCAGTCCGTCTGTGATCTCCGCATCCAGTTCTCTGACATCCGGCTCATTTTTCTCCGGAACGAGAACCATATGGATACCGGCTTTCTTTGCCGCCAGCAGCTTCTCTTTTAAGCCGCCGATCGGAAGCACACGGCCGCGGAGCGTAATCTCTCCGGTCATCGCAACGTCTGCTTTTACCGGAACCTTTGTGATCGCGGAAACCATCGCCGTCGCCATCGTAATACCGGCAGACGGGCCATCTTTTGGAACGGCTCCCTCCGGAATATGAATGTGGATGTCGTGTTTCTCGAAAAATTCTTTCGGAATCTCATACTGCTCTGCCACGGAACGAATAAAGCTGATGCCCGCCTGCGCAGACTCCTTCATCACATCGCCGAGCTGGCCGGTCAGCAGAAACTCTCCTTTTCCCGGCATCACATTGACCTCGATCTGCAGCGTATCGCCGCCGACTGCCGTCCAGGCAAGACCGCGCACAATACCAATCTCCGGTTTTTCGTTGGCCGGCTGGAACTCATACCTCTCTTTTCCGAGGAACTCTTCCAGGTTTTTTTTCGTCACAACAACCTCTTTTACCTGTTCCTCGAGAATCTTTCTCGCGCTCTTTCTGCAGATTCTGCCGATCTGGCGCTCCAGGGAGCGGACACCGGCCTCTCTGGTGTAGCCGCTGATCACTTCCATCAGCGCCTCATCCTCGATCACAAGCTGTGCTTCTTTCAGACCGTTCGCCTTCTTCTGCTTCGGAACGAGATGTTCTTTTGCGATATGGAACTTCTCGTTTTCCGTATAGCTTGAAATTTCAATCACTTCCATACGGTCCAGCAGCGGACGCGGAATGTTCTGAATATCATTTGCGGTTGCAATAAAGAGCACCTCCGAAAGGTCGATCGGAAGCTCTACGTAATGATCGGCAAATTTATTATTCTGCTCGGAATCGAGGACCTCAAGAAGTGCGGAAGAGGTATCTCCCTTGTAATCTGCACTTACTTTGTCGATCTCGTCGAGCAGCATCAGCGGATTTTTCACCTTCGCCTGATGGAGTCCCGCCGCAATGCGTCCCGGCATCGCGCCGATGTAGGTTCTTCTGTGGCCGCGGATCTCCGCCTCATCCCGCACACCGCCGAGACAGATGCGGACGTATTTTTTATTCAGGGCTCGCGCCACGCTTCTCGCAATCGAGGTCTTACCGGTTCCCGGAGGGCCTGCCAGGCAGAGAATCGGGCTCTCGCCTTTCTTCGTCAGGGTGCGTACGGCCAGGAATTCGAGGATTCTCTCTTTTACTTTCCAACATACGCTCCTTGACTTTTTCCAGACCGTAGTGATCTTCCTCCAGAATCTCGCGTGCTCTTGCCAGATCTTGATTGTCACGGGATGCCTTATCCCACGGAAGCCCCAGCAGTGTCTCGATATAGCCGCGGATCACGCCTGCCTCGGACGGATTGTTGGCCGAATTTTCCAGACGGTGAATCTCCTCGGAAATCCGCTCTTTTACCTCTTTGGAGGCTTTGAGCTTCTCGAGCTGCTTCTTATAATTTTCAATCTCGGTCCGGGAATTGTCCTCGCCGAGTTCCTCGCGGATGACTTTAAGCTGCTCGCGCAGAATATAATCACGCTGGTTCTTATCGATCCGCTCTTTGATTTTTCCCTGAATCTCCGAACGGATCTCCTGAATCTGAATCTCGTTGGCGATCATGACGCAGAGCGTATCATACCGCTCGGAAAGCTCCACAGCCTCCAGCAGTTTCTGGCGGTTTACGTAGTCGAGGGGCAGATTCATGCAGATCTGGTCCACCAGCTTTCCAACTTCTTCGGTTCCGAGGATCTGGCCTGCCAGTTCCTTGCTGACTTTCTGCGTCTGCTCGCAGTAGACGGCAAACAGCTCTTTTAAGTTGCGCAGCATTGCCTCCTGCTCGATATCGGAAAACTGCATTTCGTCCGAGCCGGTAAACAGCGCCACCTCGGCGCGGAGATACTCGCTCTCCTCTTCCTCGAAGTTCAGCAGTTCTGCGCGTCTTTCTGCTTCTACGAGAATCCGAAGAACATCCTTTGGCATTCTCACAACCTGTTTGATGACCGCAATTGTTCCAATTTTATACACATCAAGCAGACCCGGTACTTCCGTATCCGGGTCTTTCTGTGTAATTAGGAAAATTTTCTGGTCTCCCAGCATCGCCTCCTCGACCGCACGGACCGATTTAGGTCTGCTGATATCAAAATGTACAATCATATCCGGCAGAATCGTCGTTCCACGCAGCGCAATCGCCGGTAATACTTTTGTCACTTCTTCCATTTAAGTTTCCTCCTGCGTTTTTCAGGCGGTTTCCGGTCTTCCGGATCTTCTTCCCATATTCCGCCGTGGAACAGGGGCCGGTTCGCCGTGAATAATCTCCGGCTCCGCCTTCTTTTCTACAGCGTCCTTGGTGATGACGCATTCTTTTGTCGTATTGTCCGACGGGATCTCATACATCAGATCCATCATCGTATCTTCCATGATTGCGCGGAGACCTCTGGCGCCTGTTTTCCGCTCCAGGGATTTCTTTGCAATCGCTTCGAGTGCATCTTCTTTGAAGTCAAGCTGTACGCCGTCCAGCTCAAACAGCTTCTTGTACTGTTTGACCAGAGAATTCTTCGGCTCAACCAGAATCTTCATCAGGGCCGTCTCATCCAGAGAATTTAACGTAACGACAATCGGCACACGTCCGACAAACTCCGGAATCAGGCCGAACTTGGTCAGATCCTGCGGCATGACCTGACGGAGCAGATCTCCGACATTCTCATCTTTTGCATGGCCGATCGGATTGTTGAATCCGATGGATTTCGTATCCTGTCTCGTCTCGATGATCTTCTCGAGTCCTTCAAATGCACCGCCGCAGATAAAGAGGATATTCGTCGTATCAATCTGAATAAACTCCTGATGCGGATGCTTTCTTCCGCCCTGCGGCGGAACGGAAGCTACAGTTCCCTCCAGGATTTTCAGCAGTGCCTGCTGTACACCCTCGCCGGAAACATCTCGTGTGATCGAAGCGTTTTCGGATTTTCTTGTGATTTTATCAATCTCATCGATGTAGATGATGCCGTGCTCAGCGCGCTCGATATCATAGTCTGCTGCCTGAATGAGGCGGAGCAGAATGTTTTCTACGTCCTCGCCGACATAACCTGCCTCGGTGAGCGCCGTTGCGTCTGCAATTGCAAACGGAACGTTGATCAGTTTGGCCAGTGTCTGTGCCAGATACGTTTTTCCGGAACCGGTCGGTCCGAGCATCAGAATGTTGCTCTTCTGCAGTTCGATGTCGGAGGATGCACCGGAAAGCACTCGTTTGTAATGGTTGTAAACAGCAACGGAGAGCACTTTTTTCGCCTCATCCTGTCCGATTACGTAGTCATCCAGAAATGCTTTGATTTCCTTTGGTTTGATCAGGTTGATCTCGTCGGTATCCTGCTCGCCGTACAGATCCTCAAATTCTTCCTGAATGATCTCCGAGCAGATTGCCACGCAGTCATCACAGATGTATGCCCCGTCCGGGCCTGCGATCAGCTTGCGTACCTGGTCTTCTGTCTTTCCGCAGAAAGAGCAGCGGATCTTGGTATCATTCCCTTTTATAGCCATCGTTTTCTTCCTTTCAACATATTACAACTAAACCTTATCGCCGGATAAGGCAAAAGGTGCCACAAAAGCCTCATTGCCGGAACTACGCTTTTGGACACCTTTCCTCTCTTATCGGTTCGTAATTACATTATCAATCAGACCGTATGCTTTTGCTTCCTCTGCGGACATGTAGTTGTCACGCTCGGTATCGATCTCAATCTGTTCCAGCGGTTTTCCTGTATTTGCCGCCAGAATTTCATTTAATTTCCGTTTGGTTTTCAGAATCTGTTCTGCAACAATTTTGATCTCGGTTGCCTGACCCTGTGCACCGCCGGATGGCTGATGAATCATGATTTCAGAGTTTGGCAGAGCCATTCTCTTTCCTTTGGTACCGCCGGCAAGAAGGAATGCTCCCATGCTGGCAGCCATACCGATACAGATCGTGGATACATCACATTTGATGTACTGCATCGTATCGTAGATAGCAAGTCCTGCGCTTACAGAACCTCCCGGGCTGTTGATATACATGTGGATATCTTTTCCCGGATCTTCAGACTCCAGGAACAGAAGCTGTGCAACGATCAGGTTTGCCGATACGTCGGTAACTTCCTCTCCCAGAAAAATAATACGGTCGTTCAGCAGTCTTGAATAAATATCGTAACTTCTCTCTCCCCTGCTTGTCTGCTCGATGACATAAGGTACAAAACTCATTCAATTGCCTCTCTTTCCGAGGTCTTACGCCTCTTTTGCGCTGTCGGCCATGAGAGTTACTGCTTCCTGAACAGCGAGATCTTTCTTCATCTGCTCTTTCTCATATTCGCCAACGAGCTCTTTGAATTTATCCAGCTCCATTTTGTACATTTCAGCCATTTTAGCCAGCTCTTCGTCCAGCTTCTCATCGCTGATCTGGATGTTTTCTGCTTCTGCAACTTTCTCAAGTACCAGTCTGCTCTCGATTCTCTTAACAGCCTGCGGTTTCATCTGCTCTTTTAAAGAATCAACGGTAGCGCCTGTAAACTGCATGTACTGCTCCATGGACAGACCCTGGGACTGGATTCTTCTTGCGAAATCGTCAACCATGTTCTCTACCTGCGTATCGATCATAGCTTCCGGAATCTCCATTGTTGCGTTCTCTACTGCTTTATCTACGACAGCGTTCTCTTTTTCTGTCTTAGCCTGCTCTTCTTTTTTCTTGGTCAGGTTGTCTTTGATTTCTTTTTTGTACTCATCCAGAGTATCGAACTCGGAAACGTCTTTTGCGAAGTCGTCATCAAGTGCCGGAAGCTCTTTTGCTTCGATTTTGTGGATGGTGCATTTGAATACTGCTGCTTTTCCAGCAAGCTCTTCTGCCTGATAATCCTCTGGGAAAGTAACGTTTACTTCCTTCTCCTCTTCCAGAGCTGCGCCAACGAGCTGCTCTTCGAATCCCGGAATGAAGGAATGGGAGCCAAGGGTCAGCGGATAATCTTTTCCAGCGCCGCCGTCGAACGGAACGCCGTCTACAGAACCTTCGAAGTCAAGTGTAACGGTATCTCCGTCTGCTGCCGGACGATCCTCTACATTGATGGTTCTTGCATTTTTCTCCTGCTCTTTTTTCAGCTCAGCTTCTACTTCTTCATCTGTAACGGTTGTGTCAGCTTTTGCTACTTCCAGACCTTTGTACTCGCCAAGGGTAACTTCCGGTTTTACTGCTACAGTTGCGGTAAAGATGAAAGCTTTGCCTTTTTCGATCTGCTCTACGTTGATCTCCGGACGGGATACGATGTCCAGTTTGCTCTCTTCTGCTGCTTTGGAATACTCTTCCGGAACAAGGCTGTTTACAGCATCCTCATAGAATACTGCCGGGCCATACATTTTTTCTACCATAGCTCTCGGAACTTTTCCTTTACGGAAGCCCGGAACGCTGATGTTCTTTTTCTGTTTCTGGTAAGCTTTCTCCAGTGCTTTCTCTAATTCTTCAGCCGGAACCTCAATGGTAAGTTTGGCCATATTCTTTTCTAAATTTTCGACCTGTACACTCATTTTATCAATTTCCTCCTTGATTTATCTGAAAAGCGGCAGAAAACCTGCACACCTCTCCATTCTACAGTCATTTATCGAGTATAGCATACTCTTTTCAAAAACGCCAGTGATTTTTTTATATTTCTGTGGTTTTTAGGCTTTTTTTAGCAATGAAATACGATTTTTTCCGCCATTTCTTTTGCTTTGTCCTCTCCCTGCAGAACACGGATCAGCTCCAGTGCGAAGTCAGTGGCTGCTCCCATGCCGCGGCCGGTGGTCACATTTTTGTCGGTGACTGCCGGTACATCGAGTACGTTTGCGCCTGCCAGCTTTTCTTCAAATCCCGGGAAGCAGACGGCGTTTTTATCTTTTAAGATGCCCATCACACCAAGGATGCTCGGCGCTGCGCAGATGGCTGCCAGTTTCTTTCCCTGATCGTCATAGGAACGGATCAGCGCTGCGAGCGTCTCGTTTCCGGCCAGATTTAATGTACCCGGCATTCCGCCCGGAAGTACCAGCATGTCTCCGTCATCAAACTCTCCCTCTTCGATGGTTTCATCTGCAAGAATGGTGATTTTGTGGGATCCTGTTACTTCTTTTCTTCCCATAATAGAAACGGTGCATACGTCTTCTCCGGCTCTGCGCAGCAGATCCACCGGGGTCAGTGCCTCAATCTCTTCACATCCGTCTGCCAGAAATACATAAATCTTTGCCATGGTTTTGTCCTCCTGTGTTGTATGATCAGTCTCGTGTGTTTTGTCACGTGATATTCTCTGCTTTTCTTTGTAACAAACCGCCGCTATTATACCACATTTTTCCGCAGAATGCTTGCATTTCATAAAAATTTCAGGACTTTTTTTCGCAAAAAGCCGGATTTCGCTTAACATCACGGGAAAAGCATGGTAAACTCTTGAAAAAAGCAGTGATGCAATCACGAGAAGGAGTCTCTTTTATGGAAATCGAACGCAAATACCTTCTGGATCAGCTTCCGGAAAATCTTACAAGCTATCCATGTAAAAAAATCGAGCAGGGCTATCTTTCCACCGAACCGGTTGTCCGCATCCGCCGCTCTGACGACGAATATTATCTGACCTACAAGTCAAAAGGGCTGATGGTGCGTGAAGAGTATAATCTTCCGCTCACAAAGGAATCCTACCTGCATCTGCGGGAAAAGGCAGACGGCGTTCTCATCTCAAAAACACGCTATCTGCTGCCGCTTACCGGAACGGATCTGACGATCGAGCTCGATGTCTTTGATGCGCCGTATGAAGGCCTTTACCTCGCAGAGGTGGAGTTTCCGGACGAAGCATCCGCAAACGCCTTTGTTCCTCCGGTATGGTTTGGAAAGGATGTAACCTATTCTTCCGATTATCACAACAGTACGCTCAGTAAAGGAAAAAAACTATAAATTACCAGAAAAAATCCCGGTGCCTTTTCCACGGCTGCCGGGATTTTTCCGCTCGTTTGTTTTTTTACTCTTTTTTGTGCTTGCTTTTTGCTTGTTTTGGTTTGTTTTTTTGTGCATACATTCTTTATTTTGCTGCTTTCACATTAGCGTCATTCTGTCAAAGCGGCGGTGCTGCTCCTTCTAATCCACTCCCTTTGATTTCCGGATGCAGGCTCGTGTTGCATCAATAACAGCACTTCTCAGGTTCTCCCGCTCCAGTACGGCAACCGCTTCGATGGTGGTTCCGCCTGGCGAGCAGACCATGTCTTTTAATTCTCCCGGGTGCATTCCTGTCTCGAGAAGCATTTTGGCGCTTCCAAGGACAGACTGTGCAGCAAATTCATATGCCTGTTTTCTCGGCATTCCTTCGGCTACGGCCGCATCTGCAAGAGCCTCCAGGAAAAGAAATACGTACGCCGGCGAGCTTCCGCTGACACCTGTGACGGTATCCATCAGATACTCCGGAACAACTTCTGCGCGGCCAAAGCTTTTCAGGAGGGTTAAAACGAGCTGCAGCTCTTCCTCCGTCACGAGATCATTGGCACAGACGCCGGTCATTCCTTCTCCGACGAGTGCTGGTGTGTTTGGCATGGTGCGAATTAACTTTGTTGGTTTTCCGATTTCTGTACCCAGCCATTGTAAAGACTTACCGGGAAGAATCGATACGATAATCTTCTCGGGTGAGATGAAGTTTTTGACGAGGTTTATTATATTTTTTATTTGGTTTGGCTTTACTGCCAGGAATACAAGATCGGATCCGGCTACGACCGCTTCGTTCTCCATAGTCGCCTGGACTCCAAACTGGTTGTTCAAGCGTTCCACACTTTTCTCCGTGCGGACCGATACCAGAATGTCATCTGCAGATACAACTCCTTTTTGGATCATTCCGCCAATCATGGCACTCGCCATGTTGCCGCCGCCGATAAAACCTACTTTCATGTCTGTTCGCCTCCGTATGCCTGTGTTGTAAAAAATATATGCGACACCTATAGTATGCAACAAAATTTACTTTTTTGCAATACTTTTTCTCTATTTTTCTGCTTTTCTTTTGCAATTTTCTTTATTTTTTTCGAATTAAATGTCGCTGTTTGTCGACGAATGTCGAAAAGTGTCTTTTTCTGTCTTTTTTCGCTTTTCTATTCCGCCGGAATCAGCCTTTGGCGGCGGCCTCTTCGGCGTATTTTGTTGTCACGAGTGTCTTGTACGGTGCCTTTTTCTCCAGCTCTCCCGCCTGCTCCAGAATCTCCTGCAGAAGATCAAAACTTTCTTCCTCAAAGATCAGATTTTCTTTCCACGTATCCTGCTCATAGTAGCGGCGCACGATCGCGGTGATGGTTTCCAGCTCGGTTTCTGCAAACTGCGGCGCAATCACTTCTGCAATCTCCTCCGGTGTGTGCGTCTGCACGAAGTCCATTCCCTTCTGCAGTGCCTTCGTGAATTTTTCTACGGTTGCGCCGTGCGTTTTCAGATAACTCTGTTTGACGCTGTACGACGTATACGGCACATACCCGGATTCCGTTCCGACCGATGCCACGACATAGCCGTCGCCCTTCTGCTCGAGCAGTGTCGCGGACGGTTCAAATTCAATCGTATAATCCCCCTGCCCGCCGGAGAACGCGGCAGCTGTGGAACCAAAATCGATGCTCTGGTTGATGTTTACGTCTTTTTTATCAATCCCTTTCTGCGCCAGAACATACTCAAAGACCATTTCCGGCATACCGCCTTTTCTTCCCCCTAATACCTCTTTGTTTTTCAATTTCTCCCAGGTAAACGAATTGTCTTTCTCTCTTCCCACAACAAAGTTTCCCGCCCGCTGCGTCAGCTGCGCGAAGTTCACAACCGGGTCTGCGGTTCCCTCGAGGTACGCGTAGACGGTTGCCTCCGCCCCCATAAACCCGATATCCGCCTCGCCGGAAATCATCGCCGTCAGCACTTTATCTGCACCAAATCCTGTCATCAGCGTCAGATCAATGCCCTCGTCCGCGAAATACCCCTCCTCAATTGCCACATACTGCGGGGCGTAAAAAATGGAGTGGGCAACCTCATTTAATGTCACCTGCTCCACTTTTTCTTTTGTCTCATCTTTTGCCCCGCATCCCGCCAGCGTCACTGCCGCCATTGCCAGTACAAGCGCACCTGTCAGCCATTTTCTTTTCATCAACAGATTCTCCTGTTTTTTCATTCTAACCTTAGAATATGATTTCCCGGTAAAAATGCGTGCAAAAAACGAAGGAGAAACGTTCGAATTTCGTTTCTCCTTCGTTTCTTATTTCTTCTCTTGTTTTTCTTTTGCCTTCTGTTCTTCTTTCGTCCGGATTTTGTCTTCGTACATTTTCAGATCGTTCAGATCCAGCATGAAGCAGGCCGTCGATTTGGAAATGTGGTAATGTGTTTCTGCCATCTCCTCTTGCCGCATCTGCGCGTTTCTTTTATATTTTTCATTCTACAATGTACCTTATCGCTCCGTCAACACATTTAGGCTTCCTTTTCCGAAATTTTCTATTTTGAAAAACAAATTGAGGATCTCCGCAAAATTTGTTATAGTAAGGATAATTCAAACAGTTACAAAGGAGGCTATTATGAAAATAAAATCAGTTGCTGTTCTGGGCGCCGGAGCGGTTGGGTCTTATGTGATCTGGGGGCTTTCGGAGAAAAAGGACATCCGGCTTGGCGTTATCGCGTCCGGGGAACGGGCGAAGCGTCTGAAAAACAAAGGATGCAAAATTAACGATACGGTTTATCACCCGGAGGTATGGACACCGGAAGAGGCACACGGCGTGGATTTTCTGATCGTCTCGCTCAAATACGGCGCACTGCCGGGGGCTCTTGACGATATTACTGCCGTTACCGGCGAGAATACTGTGATCATGAGTCTGATGAACGGCGTGGACAGCGAGGAGATCATCGCGGAAAAAGTCGGTGCGGAGCATCTGCTTCATGCTGTTATCAAAGTAGCTTCTCATAAAGAGAATGACGGCTACGTTTTCAACCCTGAGGCGACGCTCGGCATCATTTTCGGCGAAGTTTCGGCGCCGTACGACAGTGAGCGTGTGCAGGCTGTTCTGGATCTGTTCTCCGGCACAGGGCTGCATTACCGGGCAACCGATTGTATTTTAGAGGAAATATGGAGCAAATTCCGGCTGAATGTCTGCAATAACCTGCCGCAGGCTATTCTCGGTGCCGGGGTCGGCTGCTACCGCGACAGTGTGCATATGAAGGCGATCAGCGACGGACTCCGCGCAGAACTGATGGCGATTGCGGAGGCAAAGGGAATTGATATCAACAAGGCGGATGTCTCCTCGGGACGCGGAAGTGCGGTTCCGCCGACGGCGCGCTACTCGACGCTCCAGGATCTCGATGCGGGACGCCATACGGAAATTGATATGTTCTCGGGTTCGCTGATCCGCATGGGAAAAGAGCTGGGAATTCCAACGCCTTACAATGAATTTACGTACCATATGATCAAAGCACTGGAAGAGAAAAACGACGGACGGTTTGACTACAGCGGAAGCGAAGAACCGCTCTGGGCGAAATAGATACGATAGGAGAATCTCACGATGAAAGAAATCAAATGGGCTGTACTCGGATGCGGTGTGATTGCAAATGAAATGGCGGTCGCACTGCAGAAAAACGGAAAGAATATTTACGCGGTCGGCAACCGGACCCATGAGAAGGCGGCTGCTTTTGCGGAGAAATATGGAATTGGAAAAGTTTACGATGATTTCCATGAGATGTTTACCGATCCGGAGGTCGATGTCATTTATATCACGACGCCGCACAACACGCATCTTGGCTTTATGAAAGAGGCGATTGCCAATGGAAAACACATTCTCGTTGAGAAATCGATTACGCTGAACAGTGACGAGCTCGACGAGGCCATAGCGCTTGCGAAAGAAAAAGGTGTCATCATCGGAGAGGCAATGACGATTTACCATATGCCGATCTACAAAGAGCTGAAAAAAATTCTCGACTCCGGCCGTCTCGGCAGAGTCAATCTGATCACGATGAACTTCGGCAGTTTCAAAGAGTACAACATGAAGAACCGCTTCTTCAACCGGAATCTCGCAGGCGGCGCGATGCTTGATATCGGCGTATACGCACTCTCCTTCATCCGCTGGTTCTTCGACTCCAAGCCGGATCAGCTCCTTTCCCAGGTAAAGCCCGCTCCGACCGGTGTGGACGAGCAGGCCGGCCTCCTTCTCACCAATCAGGAAGGACAGATGGCAAGTGTGATGCTCTCTCTCCACTCCAAACAGCCGAAACGCGGCATGGTTTCCTGTGAGAACGGATTTATCGAGATCATGGAGTACCCGCGTGCCTGGGAAGCAAAAATCACAGACGCTTCCACCGGCGAATCCGAAATCATCAAAGCCGGTGACAACGCCGATGCACTCGCCTATGAGCTCGCCGACATGGAACGCGCCATCAATGGAGATGCATCTGCCATGCACCTCGACTACACGAAGGACGTCATGGATCTGATGACCTCCTTCCGCAGAACCTGGGGCTATACGTACCCGGAGGAAGAAAAATAAGATTCGCACATCAAAAGCCCCTGCCCGGCACACATCAGATGCCGGGCAGGGGCACTTCTTTTCACCTGCAATACTCTGCAATTTTCTTTTTCAGTAATTCCGCATCAATCGGCTTTGCGATATGCACGTCCACGAGGATCAGGTCGAAGGTGTACTCCGGGCTGTCCTGGTAGAGTTCAAGCTTCTTTGTTCTTCCATCGTTTCACCCGTCTTCCACGCATATTTTATACTTTATTTTACGCTGATATTATTTTCTCTTTCAACCCAAATAACATTACATTTCCAATATTTTGCATGTCTTTTTTATTTTTCTGAAATTTTTTAAAATCTTCCGTTTTTCTCTTGCACAATTGTTTTTATACGTATATAATTGTCTGCAGAAAGCAAAGGGGAGCTCGCGTGCGAAGCGGGCTGAGAGTAGGATGCATCTCCTAGACCCTGAACCTGATTTGGGTAATGCCAACGTAGGGAGATACGATATGCACATTTTCTGCAGATATACCTCCACGTATATCTGCTTTTTTAATCTCTATGAACACATCATCAACAGGTTCTTCCAGTAACACAAGGGAATTTGCTTCTGCAAAAATACTCACACAGGAGGAACAAAAAATCATGTTAGGCACTTGTCTTGACAATGTCAGAAAAACAACCCCTCTCGTACACAACATCACAAATTACGTTACGGTAAACGATGTCGCCAATATTCTGCTGGCATGCGGCGCAAGCCCGATCATGTCCGATGAACCGGAGGATGTCGAGGATATCACCTCCATCTGCGGCGGTCTGAACATCAACATCGGAACGCTGCACAGAACGAGCATCGACGGCATGTACCGTGCCGGTGCAAAAGCAGCTTCGCTCGGCCACAAAATCCTGCTCGATCCAGTCGGCGCAGGCGCAAGCCACTTACGTACTTCGACCGCAGTCGGACTGATGGAAAAAATCCCGTTCACCGTCATCCGCGGAAATATTTCCGAAATCAAAACACTGGCACTCGGAAGCGGAACGACAAAGGGTGTTGACGCAGACGTTGCCGATAAAGTAACAGACGAAAACCTCGACAGCGCCGTTGCTTTTGCAAAAAACTTTGCGAAAGACCACAACTGTGTTGTCGCCATCACAGGAGCGATCGACCTTGTTGCCGATGCTGACACCTGCTACGTGATCCGCAACGGACGCGCCGAGATGGGAAGCATCACCGGAACAGGCTGCCAGCTCTCCGGCATGATGACCGCTTACCTCGTTGCCAACCCGGACGAGCCGTTAAAAGCCGCTGCTGCCGCTGTCTGCGCGATGGGACTTGCCGGCGAGATCGGCTGGAGCCATATGAAACCGGAAGACGGCAACTCCACCTACCGCAACCGCATCATCGACGCCATCTACCACATGGACGGCGAGACGCTGGAGAAAGGTGCAAAGTATGAAGTGCGATAAAAAAGGCCTGCTTTTATATGCTGTGACAGACCGCAGCTGGCTGAACGGCGAGACACTGTACAGCCAGGTGGAAAAGGCTCTGCAGGGCGGCGCAACGTTTATCCAGCTCCGCGAAAAAAATCTTGACCAGGATCACTTTATGGAAGAGGCACTGGAACTGAAAAAACTCTGTGCCGCATACCATGTTCCTTTCGTCATCAACGATAACGTGGAAATCGCAGCTAAGATGGATGCGGACGGCGTTCATGTCGGCCAGAGCGATATGGAGGCCGGCGATGTCCGTGCAAAGCTTGGCCCGGACAAGATCATCGGCGTTTCGGCGCAGACCGTGGAACAGGCCATTCTCGCCGAGCAGCGCGGGGCAGATTACCTCGGCGTCGGCGCAGTCTTCCACACCGGTTCCAAGGCGGATGCGGAGGATGTCAGCCACGAAACGCTGACTGCTATCTGCAATGCCGTTAAAATCCCTGTCATCGCCATCGGCGGCATCACACGCGATAACGTGACGGAGCTTTCCGGCAGCGGCATCTGCGGCATCGCCGTCATCAGTGCCATTTTTGCACAGAAAGACATTGTTTCCGCAACGAAGGATCTGAAAGAACAGACTCTGCGCATGCTGGAAAACAAATAATTTTACGTAACCATTCATCCTCACACCAGGCGGCAGACTGGGGGCACCACTTTCTTTGTCGCCTGTCCAAAAAGAAAAGTAATGCAAAGGAGTAATTCTCATGGACGCGAAAAACATGAAAACAGCATTAACAATCGCGGGAAGTGATTCCAGCGGAGGCGCCGGCATTCAGGCAGACATCAAAACCATGATCACAAACGGAGTTTACGCCATGTCGGCAATTACCGCACTCACCGCCCAGAACACCACCGGAGTTTCCGGTATTTTCGATGTAACACCGGAGTTTCTGGCCGCACAGCTTGACGCCGTCTTTACGGACATCTTCCCGGACGCCGTCAAAATCGGTATGGTATCCTCCCCGGCACTGATCGAAGTCATCTCCGAACGGCTTCGCTTCTACCAGGCCAAACACATCGTTGTGGACCCGGTCCTCGTCGCTACAAGCGGCTCCGCGCTCGCTTCGGGCGGCGTGCCTGACCTGATGAAAAAACTGCTCTTTCCTCTGGCCGAAGTCATCACACCGAATATCCCAGAGGGAGAAGTTCTCTCCGGCATCAAAATCCAGTCGGAAAGCGATATGGAACACGCCGCAAAAGAGATCGGGGATTCCTGCGGCTGTGCCGTTCTGTTAAAGGGCGGCCACAGTATCAATGATGCCAACGATCTTTTATATCACAACGGCACATTTACCTGGTTCACAGGAAAACGCATCGACAATCCGAACACACACGGCACCGGCTGTACACTCTCCAGCGCCATCGCATCGGGGCTCGCAAAGGGGCTTTCCCTTCCGGATGCCATTTCCGCCGCAAAAGAGTATATTTCGGGCGCACTCGCGAGCATGATGGATCTCGGCCACGGCTCAGGACCGCTGAACCACGCTTACCGGATCTGATTTTGAAAATAAAGGAGAACAACAGATGGAACGCAATTACGCAACACAGATGGACGCCGCACGCCGCGGCATTGTAACACCGGAGCTGAAAAAAGTCGCAGAAAAAGAGTATATGGCCGTGGAAAACAGCCCTGAAGAATCTGAAGCATTCATGAAGGATTTAGAAGAGAATCAACGGAAGACCTGATGCCGCTCGTCGCCAGCGGAAAGGTTGCCATTCCGGCCAATAAGCTGCACACCTGCATCGATCCGGAGGGCATCGGCTCGATGCTGCGCACGAAAATCAATGTAAATCTCGGTGTTTCGAAAGACTGTAAAGATTACGATGTGGAGATGCAGAAGGTACTCTCCGCGGTCAATATGGGCGCAGAAGCCATCATGGACCTGTCGAGCCACGGCAATACGCAGCCGTTCCGGCGGAAACTGACCTCCGAATGTCCAGCCATGATCGGCACCGTGCCGGTATATGACAGTGTGATCCAT
>OHCF01000531.1_pt1 | contig 20376 bp, 17 predicted proteins | sample 1577511 | NCBI WGS metagenome assembly OHCF01 (sample SAMEA3879568, study PRJEB24766) | human gut metagenome | biome: human-associated habitat; feature: feces | place: USA | collected 1985/1987 | reverse complement strand
CAGCCGCAACCAGAAAAAAGCTGCTGGCATCTGCACAGCATCTGTTTGCGCAAAATGGTTATAATGGGACGACAGTGCGGATGATCAACCGCAGTGTAGATCTGGCAGACGGGCTGCTGTACCACTATTTTCCAGGTGGAAAGAAAGAAATTTTTAAAGAAGTGATCACCGGCAATATGCAGGAAATGTTTCGGGAGCTTCAAAAGCCGGAAAAGCAGGATGTATACGAAAAACTGCCGCTGGATGCGGCTCTGGATGCAGCCTATATCAATTTTATGACGGTGATTGATGAACATCTCGAATTCATCCGTATGATGATGAGGGAAAATAAAGTACGGGAGTTTATGACTGAGGACGAGATCCGGGCTATCTGGAAAAACAGGATTCCGTGGCTTCCGACACTTCTGCGAAGAAAAATGGAAGCAGGAGAGGTCAAAGAGATTGATTTTGAGATGGCGGCACTTTCTGTAAATTCCATTTTAATGCATTATGTGATGAAACGCGTTACCGATACCGGACGCAGTACGCTGGATGATCAGGCATGGAGAAAACGTATGATCGATTATCAGGTGAGTGTCTGGTCCGTGGAAAAACAGCCGGAAAATGAAAAAGAGCAAGAATAAAAAATTACCGGAAAAAATTTGGAAGGTAAAGAAGAAAGAAAGGTGAATCATATGTGGCATTTGTTGAAAGATATGCGAAAGAAGGACAAAGGACTTGCGTTTCTTGCAATTCTTCTGATCGCAGGTCAGGTGTTTCTGGATCTGAAACTGCCGGACTATACAAAAGAAATCACTGTTCTGGTCAGTTCTGAAAGCAATGTGATTTCAGATTATCTGTTATCAGGCGGAAAAATGCTGGCATGTGCACTTGCAAGTGCATTACTGGCAGTGATCGTCGGCTATATGGCGGCAAGAATTGCCGCTGATTTCAGTTATGATGTCAGAGGAAAAGTATTTCAAAAGGTATCAGATTTTGGAACGGGTGAGATCAGTAAATTTTCTACTGCGAGTCTGATCACACGTACGACAAACGATATCACACAGATCCAGATGCTTGTAGCCCTCGGGCTTCAGGTGATGATCAAAGCACCGATCATGGCAATATGGGCAATTGTGAAAATCGTCGGAAAGAGCTGGCAGTTATCCGTTCTGACGGCATCAGCAGTCGTGCTGATCATGGCCGTGATCGGAACACTGATGGCGGTGCTGCTTCCGAAATTCAAAACGGTACAGAAGCAGGTTGATGATGTCAACCGTGTGACACGTGAGAATCTGACCGGACTGAAGGTGGTCCGTGCATTCAATGCCGAAAAATATCAGGAAGACAAATTCGAAACCGTGAATGATGATCTGATGAAGACGCAGATGTTCACCATGCGTGGCATGGCATTTCTGTTTCCGGTCATGATCTTTGTACAGAGCGCATTATCTCTTGGCATTTACTGGCTGGGAGCCAAACTGGTTGATGACATTTCAATCCCCTTAAACGGAACAATGACAGAAATATTTACGGCCATCGGTTCAAGGGCGGACATGCTTGGTGATGTGGTGGCATTTAACTCCTATGCCCTGTATGTAGTTATGGCATTTGTGCTGCTTCTTATGATTTTTGTCATGCTTCCACGGGCACAGGTTTCTGCAGGCCGTATTAATGAAGTGCTGAACTCAGATATCGCAGTCAGAGAAGGAAAAGATGATGGCAAAGGGACAGAAAAAACAGGCAGCATCGTATTTCATGATGTTTCTTTCCGTTATCCGGAAGCTGCAGAGAACTGTCTGGAACACATCAGTTTTCAGGTGGACAAAGGAGAGACGCTTGCGATCATCGGTGCGACAGGTTCTGGAAAATCAACGCTGGCAGCTCTGGCGGCACGACTTTACGATGTCAGTGAAGGAGAAGTGCTGATCGATGGTAAAAACATAAAGGAATACAGTTTCCGCGGACTGTATGATAAAATGGGATATGTTACACAAAAAGCGGTACTCTTCTCTGATACGATTGAAGGAAATATTGCTTTTGGCCAGGCAGAACATGAGATCACGGAAGATGATGTGAAAAAAGCAGTCAATATCTCCCAGGCAAAGGAATTTATTGATAAAATGGAAGAAGGTCTTTACAGCCATATCGCACAGAGCGGCGGCAATGTTTCAGGAGGTCAGAAACAGAGACTTTCTATCGCACGTGCGATCGCCAGAGATCCGGAGATCCTGATTTTTGACGATTCCTTCTCCGCTCTGGATTATAAAACAGATAAAGAACTGCGAAGAAGACTTTCCACCGACCTGAAAGGTACCACCTGCGTGATCGTGGCACAGCGTATCGGAACGATCCGCCATGCCGATAAGATCATCGTACTTGATGACGGAAAGATGGCAGGTATCGGAACTCATGAAGAACTGATGAAAAACTGTGAAGTTTATCAGGAAATTGCTTTATCTCAGCTTTCAAAAGCGGAACTTGCGTAAAGGAGATGCGGAATCATGCATAAAAAAAGACAAAAACCAAAGAATCTGAAAGCCGCATTGAACAATCTGTTCTCTTACTGCAAAAAAGAAGCAGGTATCATTTTATTTGCACTGATCATGGCGGCATCAGGTGCAGTTCTGACGATCGCAGGACCGAATCAGATCAGTAAGATAACAGATTATATATACAATGGACTGACCGGCGGGATTTCCAGTGAGGCCGTTCAGGAAGACATTCAGAATCAGATCAAATCCGGACAGATAAACATCATGGACTATCTGCCGGAGGGAACCGATCCGTCAAGTATTGATTTTCAGAATCTCGACCTGACGGACAAAAACTCCGAGCTTGCACAGAATATTATGAACAACATCCGTTTGAGCGATGAGTTCCGGGCAGCCCATCAGGATGACGGCATCGATATGAACGGAATCTTCAAAGTGGCAGTTTTTCTTCTCGGACTGTATCTGATCAGTGCCCTGTGCAGTTTCTCACAGCACTTTATCATGGCAACGGTGACACAGAAACTTTCCAAGCGTATGCGCAGAGACATTGACGGAAAGATCAACCGCCTGCCACTGAAGTATTTCTCAGAACATTCATATGGGGATGTGCTCTCCCGTGTGACGAACGATGTGGACACGATCGGTCAGGCATTTTCTAACAGCCTTGCAGCGATCGTATCCTCAGCGGCACAGTTTATCGGCTGTCTGATCATGATGTATTACACCAACTGGATCCTCGGAACGACCACTGTTGTGTCCACACTGCTTGGTCTGGTGCTGATGGTGCTGATCATGAAACACTCCCAGCGGTACTTCACCGACCGCCAGAGAAGCCTTGGTGAGCTGAACGGCTACATCGAAGAAATGTATGCCGGTCATGATGTGATCCGTATTTCCGGAGCAGAGGAACAGGTCAGAGAACGTTTCGAAAAATTAAACGGAGCTGTCAGGACGGCAAACTATAAATCACAGTTCTTATCCGGACTGATGCAGCCGCTGATGACTTTTATCGGAAACTTTGGATATGTAGCAGTCTGCATCATCGGTGCCCTGCTTGTTATGAAAGGTCAGATCACTTTTGGTGTGATCACGGCATTCCTGATCTATGTGCGTCTGTTTGAACAGCCGCTGCGTCAGATTTCACAGGGTATGACAAACATCCAGTCTGCAGCAGCTGCTTCTGAGCGGGTTTTTGAATTCCTTTCCGAAGAAGAGCTGGAAGATGAGTCTGCAAAGATGGCAAATATAGAAGAAGTCGAAGGTGATGTGGTATTTTCACATGTAAAATTTGCTTATCCGAGTGTGCCGGACAAAGAAATCATCCACGATTTCTCCGTCCATGTAAAACCAGGACAGAAGGCAGCCATTGTCGGTCCGACCGGTGCCGGAAAAACGACGCTGGTCAACCTGCTGATGCGTTTCTTTGAACCGACCGGCGGCAGCATTACGATTGACGGTGTGGATACAAAAGATATGACAAGAGAAAATGTTCACAGAAAATTCGGCATGGTGCTTCAGGACACCTGGCTGTTCGAAGGAAGCGTTCGTGAGAATCTTCTATATAATAATGACAACGTATCCGAAGAAACGATGATAAGTGCCTGCAGGGCGTGCGGCATCCACAGCTTTATCAAAGCACTGCCGCAGGGGTATGATACCATTTTAACAGACAATACTTCGATTTCAGCCGGACAGAAACAGCTGCTCACGATTGCAAGGGCAATGATCCAGAACAGTCCGATGCTGATTCTTGATGAGGCAACCTCAAGTGTTGATACCAGAACAGAGCTTCTGACACAGCGGGCAATGGATCAGCTGACACAGAAACGTACCAGTTTTGTGATCGCACACAGACTCTCTACGATCAGGAATGCAGATATCATTCTGGTTATGAAAGACGGCGATATTGTAGAGCAGGGAAATCATGAAGAACTTCTGGCAAAAGGCGGATTCTATGCAGATCTGTATACCAGCCAGTTTGAACAAAGTGAGGTGCGGGCATAATGAGAGGAAAAACGATCGTAATTGACAGAGAATATGGAAGCGGCGGCCGTGAGGTCGCAAAGCTTCTCTCAGAGAAACTTGGAATCCCGTTTTATGACGGTGAACTGCTGGTGCTTGCCAGCGAAAAATACGGCATCGACCTTGGCATGATGAAAGATTACGATGAGAAACGTATGGGAAGCATCCTGTACAGCATTGCCATGGCAACCAGTTATGCCTCTGATTTTGATAAGATCACAAAACCATATGAAATTTATGAAGCACAGGCAAAAGTCATGCGTCAGCTGGTGTCCGAAGGACCGTGTATTTTTCTTGGAAGATGTGCAGCTGAAATTTTGAAAGATAAAACAGAGCTTTTAAATGTCTTTATCTACAGCAGCGACCAGCATGCAAAAACAGAACGCATCATAAGAGTGGATGGTGTTGCACAGAGCAATGCAGTCACGGAATTACATAAAAGAGATGTCCAGCGGGGCAATTATTATCATTATTTTTCAAAAAAAACCTGGGGTGACCGTAATCATTATGACCTTTGCCTGAATACCGCAGAATTAGGTTATGAGAAAGCGGCAGAGATCCTGGCAGCTGCCGCAAAATAAGACTTCATTTATCAGTGACGGGATATGGTCTTGCATCTGATATGGCTTTCAGCGGATGAAAGAAGTTCCAGATGAGAAATTGTTGCCTTTACATTACTCTGCTTTTTGTATATAATATAGCTGTAAGTTCATACTAACAAGAAAAGAAAAGGAGGCAATAAAATTATGAAAATTTTGTTTTTTGGTGCGAAAAGTTATGACATAAAATCTTTTGATGCTTATCTGGACAAAGAAGAATACAAAGATCTGGATGTTGTATACATTGAGCCGAATCTTACTCCTCAGACAGCGATGCTGGCTGCCGGTTATGAAGCTGTGTGTGCATTCGTAAATATGGACTTGAGTGCGGAGACAATCGATATTTTAAATACATGCAAGGTAAAACTGATCCTGATGCGTTGTGCAGGCTTCAACAACGTAGACCTTGAGCGGGCAAAAGGCTACGGCATGACCGTCACACGCGTACCGAGCTACTCACCGGAAGCAGTCGCAGAGCATGCGATGGCACTGGCTCTGACGGCAAACCGCCACACGCACAAAGCGTACATCAAAGTACGTGAGAACAACTACAGCCTGAATGGACTGATGGGTGTCAACTTCTACAAAAAGACGGCAGGTATCGTCGGAACAGGAAAAATCGGTGCTGCGATGGCACGTATCTGCCACGGCTTTGGCATGAGAGTACTCGGCTATGATATGTACCCGAATAAAGATCTGGATTTCGTGGAATATGTAGATCTGGATACTTTGCTTTCGCAGTCTGACCTGATCTCCCTTCACTGCCCATTGATGGAAGAGACACATCACATGATCAACATTGACACGATCCAGAAAATGAAAGACGGTGTGATCCTGGTCAACACTTCAAGAGGCGGCCTGATCAAGACGGACGATCTGATCCAGGGAATCCGTGAGAATAAATTCTTTGCCGTTGGTCTGGATGTATACGAAGAAGAGAACGGTTCTGTTTACGAAGATATGTCCGAGACGATCCTGGAGCATTCTACCGTTGCAAGACTGTTATCCTTCCCAAATGTTATGGTGACATCACATCAGGCATTTTTTACCGAAGAAGCACTGGCAGCGATCAGTGAAGTGACACTGGATAATGCCATGAGTTATCTGAAAGGCACACCAAACGGAAATGAACTTTAAAAGAAGTAACAAAAACAGGAATAGCGCATGAACAGATCCAAGGGTGGAATTCTTACATAGGAATTCTGCCCTTTTTTGATGTAAAGGGCAAAATGGAAAATATTTCACTGGAATATGGCAGGAAAGCATGGTATACTTGAAAACAGCGTAGCTGTGAAAACAAGGAACAGGTACAGCACAAATTTGCAATCAAGGAGGATCTGAATGGGAGATTTTAAAGAATGGTTATCAGATAACCTGCGTTATTTCCTGGTCGGTGTTGTTGTGATACTGATCATCGGAGGTTCAATCCTGGGACTGAAGATTTATTCGTCTGCAGTCAACGGAAAAGATGAGCCGGCTTTGATCCAGAAAAATACACAGGCACAGACAGAGAGCAAAAAGGAAACGGAGACAAAGAAAGAAACAGAAAAAGCAACAAAGAAACAGACCGAAAAAGAGACGAAAAAACAGACGGAGAAAACGACCGAAAAGGCTGCGGAAAAGACAACGGAAAGTCAGGCAGCTTCTTCAGATCAGACTCCGGACGGAAATGCTTCAGATGACAGCAGTTCGTATGGTGATGGATCTGAACAGAACGGTGATACATACGGCAGCAGCAATTACAATTACGATGATTCTCAGCAGGCAGAGGTCATCTCACAGGAGACAGAAGCACCGAAGCCACAGTATATGACGATCAATGCGGCATGTTACATGCGTTCTTATCCGGACTATGGGGACAATATCATCGGTCAGTTTGATGCAGGTACAACGGTACAGTTCCTGGCAGATGAAGGTGGCTGGTACAAGGTTTCCGTAAATGGTCAGACAGGCTATATAGGAGCAAGATTTTTTAACTGATAAACAAAAGCGAAAGGGAGAGCGAAACAATGAAGAAAAAAGTATTAGCAGCAGTACTTATAGCAGCAGTAAGTATGTCTATGGCAGGATGCGGAAGCAAACAGGCGGCATCCACAGATGGAGGAAGTAAGACAGAGAGTGAAGCAGGAAGCAATGCGGCAGCAGATTCAGGTGAAAAGAAAACACTGCGTGTCGGCATGGAATGTGCCTATGCACCGTACAACTGGACACAGAGCGATGATTCCAACGGAGCCGTTCCGATTTCAGGATCTTCTGATTATGCATATGGCTATGACGTTATGATGGCAAAACACATCTGTGACGAGCTTGGCTGGAATCTGGAGATCGTAAAGATGGACTGGGACAGCCTTCCGACATCCGTAAGTTCCGGAGCCATCGACTGTGCGATCGCAGGACAGTCGATCACAGCAAAACGTCTGGAATCCGTAGATTTTACAGATCCGTACTATTACGCATCCATTGTGACACTGGTAAAAAAGGACGGACCATATAAAGATGCAAAAGGTCTGGCAGATTTAAAAGGAGCAACCGCTACTTCTCAGATCAATACGGTATGGTATGACACCTGCCTCGACCAGATAGAAGATGTAAACAAACTGCCGGCTTATGAGACAACCGGAACCATGCTGGTATCTCTGGAATCCGGAGCCTGTGACCTGATCTGTACCGATCAGCCGACTGCAATGGCAGCATGCGTGGCTTATCCGGATATGGAAATGCTCGATTTTTCATCTGCAGATGACAACTATCAGGTATCTGACGAAGAGATCAACATCGGTATTTCTGTAAAGAAAGGCAATCAGGAACTGGTTGATGAGATCAACAGCGTTCTCACCAAGATGACAAAAGAAGATTATGAACAGATGATGAACGAGGCGATCTCCGTACAGCCATTGTCTGAATAAGCAGAACCGGGAGGAAGTATATTATGAGCCGTACTTTGCCAACAGACTACTGGGCGAGAGTCGTTTATCTGATCACACACTACAGTGCGTCTTTTCTGCGCGGAGCAGGAAGCACACTGCTGATCGCCCTGGTGGGAACCCTGGTCGGATGCCTGATCGGTTTTGCAGTCGGTATCGTGCAGACTATTCCGGTGTCCAGACAGGATTCTGTCATCAAAAGAGCCCTGCTTTATATCGTAAAACTGATCCTGAACATCTACGTGGAAGTATTCCGCGGAACACCTATGATTGTTCAGGCAATGTTTATTTACTTTGGTGCCATGCAGTACCTCGGCATTACCATGGGCATGTGGTTTGCCGCATTCTTTATCGTGTCGATCAATACCGGAGCCTACATGGCAGAGACCGTGCGGGGCGGTATCTTATCGATCGATCCGGGACAGACCGAAGGAGCAAAAGCCATCGGTATGACACACTTTCAGACCATGTTGTATGTCATTTTCCCGCAGACACTCAGGAATATCATTCCGCAGATCGGCAACAACCTGATCATCAACATCAAGGACTCATCTGTTCTGTCCGTTATTGGTGTTATCGAGCTGTACTATGCGGCAAAACAGACTGCCGGTGCTTATTACTGGTGGTTTGAGGCGATGACCGTAGCGATGATCCTTTATCTGATCATGACCTTTGTCTTCTCAAGACTCTTGCGTTTCTGGGAGTCCAAGCTGGACGGACCGGCAAGTTTTGACCTGGCAACGACCGATCAACTGGCACATACGAGCGGAAATTACAGCTATCCGGGTGACGGAAGCTTTGATAAAGAGCGAAATATCGAAACAGATGTGAACGGAGGGAGAGACAAATGAGTAAAGAGGCGATTCTGGAAGTAAAACACCTGTCCAAATCTTTTGGAGCCAATGCCGTTCTCAAAGACATTGATTTTGTCGTGCATCCGGGCGATGTGACATCGATCATCGGTTCTTCCGGTTCCGGTAAATCGACCCTGCTGCGCTGTATCAACCTTCTGGAGACACCGACATCCGGTGATGTGGCATTTCATGGGGACAGTGTGGTGGATAAAAAGGTCAATGCAGCCGCATACCGTGCAAAAGTCGGTATGGTATTTCAGTCCTTTAACCTGTTCAACAACATGTCTGTTCTTGAGAACTGTATCATCGGACAGACAAAAGTGCTGAAGAGAAACAAAGAAGAAGCAAAAGAAAAGGCCATGCAGTATCTGACCAAGGTCGGCATGAATCCATACATTAACGCAAAGCCTCGTCAGCTTTCCGGCGGACAGAAGCAGCGTGTGGCGATCGCACGTGCCTTGGCGATGGAACCGGAGATCCTGCTCTTTGACGAACCGACTTCCGCACTGGATCCGGAGATGGTCGGAGAAGTGCTGGAAGTTATGCGCGGACTGGCAGACGAGGGTATGACTATGCTGGTCGTTACACATGAGATGGCATTTGCACGAGATGTTTCCAACCATGTGGTATATATGGCAGATGGTATTATATGTGAAGAAGGCACTCCGGCAGATATTTTCGAAAATCCGCAGAATGCAAGGACGAAAGATTTCCTGGCAAGATTTCGTGCAAAATAATACAAAAAGAAAAGCTCTCAGGCAATGTCACAGAAGACAAAGCCGGAGAGCTTTTTATTTATCAGGAGAAGACTTGCGCTTCTTCCATCTGAAAAGCTGGAAAATCGTAATTGTATCAAGATTTCTCGTAGGCAAGGCGCGGATCACCGTTTGCAAGATGGATGATGCCGCATTTGCGGAAGCCGTTTTTTTCAAGAACGTGCTGCATGACCTTGTTGTCGTGGTGTGTATCAATGCGAAGATGAGAAATCTGAGGTTCACAGAAATCCAGAACTTTTCGGAAAAAATCATGAACAGTGCCATCACTGGCAACGATGTGGATCACACCGTAAGGAGAATCGGATAACCAGTCTCCATCTTTGATATGGGCATAGGTCAGATCGTTTTCAAGGGCAAAATAGAAACATCCGTGAATCTGGCTGCCATCTGCCAGATCCGTAAGGACAAACAGTTTCTGCGAATGGATATGTTCTCTGAGCAGTTCACAAGAAGGATATCCGTCTGCCCACTGTGTTGGGTTTCCTGTTTTTGCCATAAAAGTCCGGGCGAAGGAATAAATATCCAGGATGGCAGGAAGATCATCCAGAATAGCATTTCGTATCATAAGTAACCTCCTCAAATAAATATATAATGATGATGAAATAAATATGGTAAAGCATAAAAATACATGGTATAGTAATTAAATTAGAGAAACTCTGCAAAATTTACCTGCAAAAATCTCAGATACAGAAAATAATTACAAATGATAGCACGAAAGTACAGAATTGTAAAGAGAGTACGAGGTATACAGGAAGATGCTTCGGCGGCACATAACTACGGCGGAAGCGGCCTGGGTATGGCGATCGGAGAACAGCTCTGTATCAGAAATAAAATTTTATAAGAAAAATAATACTGCGCTATGTATATCTTGTGCAGCGATGAAAGGATTGGGACATGGATAGCAGAGAATATCTGAACTATGTTTTAGATAAACTAAAGGAGCGCATTTTCAAACTGGATGATGCAATCCTTCAGGGACAGAAAGAAATTGAAAACATGCATGAGTATTACTGGGAAAACTATACGGAGATGGACCAGTATGGCTATGAGGATTTTGATAATCAGCAGGCATTGTTAGGTCAGGTCAATGCCAATCAGGAAAAATTGGATCTGCGTCGGCGTTTCCGCAAAATGCTCGATTCGCCGTTTTTCGGACGCGTAGATTTTGTGTACGATGGGGAAGAAGAGGCAGAGATTTTTTATATCGGTATCGGCAATTTCTCCAGAGAATCAGGGAAGCTTCCGCTGGTCTATGACTGGAGGGCACCGGTATCCAGTCTGTTTTATGATTATGATAAGGGAGAAGCTTATTACGATGCACCGGCAGGACGTATGGAGGGAGAAGTGCTCTCCAAATGGCAGTACAAGATCCGCGGCGGAAAGATGATCTATGCGTTTGAGAGCGATGTCAAGATTGATGATGAGGTACTCAAGCAGGAGCTTGGAAGCCACGGCGATGTCAAACTGAAAAACATTATCAAGACGATCCAGAAAGAACAAAATGCGATCATCCGCAATACAAAAGATCGGATCCTGGCAATCCAGGGGGTAGCCGGAAGCGGTAAGACTTCTGTGGCACTGCACCGTATTGCTTATCTGCTTTATCATGACCGGGAGAACCTGAAGTCTTCAAACGTGCTTGTGCTTTCCCCAAACGGTGTGTTTTCAGATTATATTTCCCATATTCTGCCGGAGCTTGGCGAGGAAAATATCCGCGAGATGAGTTTTGACATGTTTGCTTATAAAGAACTTCAGGATACGGTCAGCGATTGTGAGGATCACTGTGATCAGATCGAACGGGAACTGCACACTTCAGAAGCCGCGGAAAGTTTCCGGCAAAAGCAGTCAATCGATTTTGTTTTGCAGTTAAATGAATTTGTGCTGGGTCTGGAGGATCGTCTGATGCGTTTTTCGGATCTCAAATACAAAGGGATGCAGAAAAGTGAACGCCAGCTTACAGAACTTTTTTATTATCGATTTCCGGACATTCCGCTGCTGGAGCGTATGCAGGCCGTGATGGATTATGTGGTGGATGAATACGAGACGCTGATCGGCCGGAATCTGGGCGATGACGAGGTGGAGCTTGTGCGGGGCAGATGTAAAAAGATGTACCGCAGCACAGATCTCTATGTGCTTTATAACTGGTTCTTAAAAGAATACGGCTACGCTGTCCTGCCGCAGGTTTCTTATGAGAAGCGGATTCTGAAATATGAGGATGTTTATCCGATATTATATCTGAAATACCTTCTGAAAAGCAGACGTACAGATCATAACATCCGCCATCTGGTGATCGATGAGATGCAGGATTATTCTTATATGCAGTATCTGATCCTGGATAAGATGTTCTCCTGCAAGATGACGATCCTCGGGGACAAAGCGCAGACCATGGAGGAGGACACACGCGATGTCTTAAGTTTCCTGCCACGTGTGTTCGGCCGCGGTATCCGAAGGATCAACATGAACAAGAGTTATCGAAACACCATGGAGATCGCAGCGTATGCCAATAACATCTCGGACGTGTCGGATATGGAACTGTTTGAGCGTCATGGAAAACCGGTGGAAGAGCAGAACTTTGCAGACCGGATTGCGGCACTGGAAGCAGTTCTTGAAAAAATGCGTCTGGAAGAATTTGAAACGGCCGCTGTGATCGAGATGACACAGGAGCGCGCCGAAGAAAGTGCTGTCTATCTGAAAAAGCGGATGGAAGAACTTGGCATGGATACAAAGAATCGCTTTTCCTGCGTAGACCGTGACAGCACTCAGTTTAAAAAAGGACTGACCGTCACGACCTTCTATCTTGCAAAAGGACTGGAGTTTGACCAGGTATTTGGAATTTATGAGAAAAATGATAATACACCGTTGCACCGCCAGGCGAAGTACATCTGTGCCACAAGAGCACTGCATGAGCTTTACATGTTTGAAATAGAGGAGAAGCGTTATGAATAACTGGAAATTTTATGGCGCACTCCTTTTCGGTGCGGCAGCACTGCTGCTTCTTGGTTATTTTCTGAAAAAGCTTCTGGAGAGGAATTATTTTCCCTATGAGCGTCAGCCGATCCTGACTAAGAGAGAGTATGCCTGTTATCTGCTCCTGAAAAAGGAAGCCGACCGTCATCATTATCTGATCTGCCCAAAAGTGGGACTGAAAGATCTGATGCGGGTATATGATAAACAGCATTATATGAAGTATTTTTATAAGATTTCTCAGAAACATGTGGACTTTGTAATCTGCGACCGTAATCTGAACGTACTGTTTGCACTGGAATTAGATGATGCCAGTCATGATACACAGGAAGCGAAGAGACGTGACAAATTTAAAGACAAAGCCTTTAAAGCGGCAGATCTGCCGCTCAAAAGGCTGCGCAGTTTTAATGAACGTTCGGTTGCGGAGCTGTTCCGCGGTCTCTGAGCTGAGCTTCTCTTTCTGTCCTGGAAAAGACACAGCCACAGTAATCCTGGCGGTATAAGCCATAGAGAGCGGACAGTTCTACCGATCGTTTATAACCGTTTTTCTTTTTGAAATCGGAAGGAAGCCATGGGATACCATAAGTATCGCCAAGCTCCTGTCCGATTTCGTTTAATTTCCGGGCATTTTTCAGAGGACTGATGGAGAGCGTGGTGCAGAAATAATCAAAGCCCTGTTCTTTTGCAAGCTTTGCGGTCTGATCAAGACGCAGGCGGTAACAGCGAAAACAGCGTTCTCCGCCTTCTGGAACCTGTTCCAGTCCTTTTGCCATCTCATAGAAACGTTCTTTGTCAAAATCCCCTTCGAGAAACGAAACCGGATATTTCTGTGGAATCTGACGGATCAGATTTTGCTGTTCCTTTACACGGTGGCGGTATTCCTCATCCGGATAGATATTAGGATTATAGTAAAATACCGTGATCTTAAAAAAATCTGATAAATATTCGATCACATAACTGCTGCAGGGAGCGCAGCAACTGTGAAGAAAAAGAGAAGGAACGATGCCGTCCTGCTGTTTTTTGTTCAGGATCTCTTCCAGCTCTTTCTGGAAATTTCTTTTATTTGCCATAGCAGCTCATCCTTTCTGGCATGTTTTGGTTCATCACGTAAAGCATAGCACAAACCGGAAAAACAGACAATCCATACAGAAGCATTTTTGCAGTGGATTTCATAAGATAAAGCAGAACAAGAAGAAGGAGGATAAGATGTCTAAGCTGTTGGAAGCTGAGCATGTCAGTTATGCCTATCACAGCATGGGCGGTGAGATAGAGACGCTTGCAGATATTTCCTTTTCCATAGAAGAGGGGGAATTTACAGCAGTAGTAGGACCGAGTGGATGTGGAAAATCAACACTGCTCTCTCTGATCTGCGGTCTGCTGAAGCCGGAACAGGGCGAAATCCGTTTTGCAGGGAAAAGCGTAGAACAGGAAAAAGAACGCATTGGATATATGCTGCAGAAAGACTATCTGTTTGAATGGAGGGACATTTACAGCAATGTGCTGCTGGGGCTGGAAATTCAGAAAAAAAAGAACAGATCTTATATCGGGCATGTCGATCAGATGTTAAAAGATTATGGTCTGTGGGAATTTCGGAAGGCAAGACCGTCCCAGTTGTCCGGCGGTATGCGGCAGAGGGCGGCACTGATCCGGACGCTGGCACTGCAGCCGGAGCTGCTTTTGCTGGATGAACCGTTTTCTGCGCTGGATTATCAGACAAGACTTTCTGTTTGTGAAGATATTTACAAAATCATAAAAAAAGAACAGAAGACAGCGATTCTGGTAACGCATGATCTGTCAGAGGCGATCAGCATGGCAGATCGGATCCTGGTTCTTGGAAAAAGACCGGCAGAGATCAAAAAAGAAGTGAAAATCTGTTTTGATCTGAAAGAGCGTACCCCGATGAAGGCACGCAATGCACCGCAGTTTAAAGATTATTTTAATCTGATCTGGAAGGAGCTGAATGAGTATGCGTGAACCTTCTGCTGCACAGAAAAAGTATCTGAAAATGGAAAGAAAAAAAAGGCGCACGGTGATTTTTATGCGTCTTTTTCTGTTCTTGGCATTTCTGCTGATCTGGGAGCTGGCAGCGGAGCTTAAGTGGATCGACAGCTTTATCTTCAGCAGCCCATCCAGGGTTTTTTTGACAGCCCTTGAGATGGCAAAAGATGGAACACTGTTTCTTCATATCCGGGTTACGCTGATGGAGACACTGGTCAGCTTCGCTTTGGTGGTGATAAGCGGCATCCTGATTGCAGTACTTTTGTGGATGCTCCCAACCGTGTCAAAGATCCTGGAACCATCTCTGGTCGTGCTGAACAGCCTGCCAAAATCAGCGCTTGCACCACTTCTGATCGTCTGGCTGGGAGCCAATGTAAAAACGATCATTCTGGCAGGAATGTCGGTGGCAGTGTTTGGAACGATCCTGAATCTGTACACCTGTTTTTCACAGATTTCTCCGGAAAAAGAAAAACTGATCTATACCCTGGGCGGTACGAAGAAAGATACTCTTTTAAAGGCAGTGCTGCCAGGGACGATCCCGAATATTCTCAGTATCATGAAGGTCAACATCGGTCTGTGCCTGGTAGGGGTTGTGATCGGTGAGTTCATCGGTGCACGGTGTGGTCTTGGTTATCTGATCATTTATGGTTCCCAGGTATTTAAGCTGGACTGGGTGATCATGTCGATCGTGATCCTCTGTGTGATCGCTATGCTTTTGTATACCCTGCTTGGCAGGCTGGAACATGTCTGCCAGAGACAGAATTAAGAAGATTTGCGGTATTTTTTCCGGTATTCGGCCGGGGAAAGTCCGGTTTCATTTTTAAACATTCTGGAAAAACCGGAAAAGTTGGAGTACGAAAGAGAAGAAGCGATCTCACTGATACTCTGGCTGGTTTCTGTCAGGCGGTATTGAGCTTCCTGAAGCCGGACCTCGGATAAATAATCACTGATGCGTTTACCGGTTTCTTTTTTGAAGATTTTGGCGAGGTAATCGGGACTTAAAAAGACCTGTGCGGCAAGTTCCTCGCGTGTAAGACTTTTGTCCTCTTTTATCAGTTCCAGAATCTTACGCACAATGCAGGCAGATTTTTCAGTATCATCGGTATCGCTGACTGCTTCTATGGCAGCAGAGGCCTGTTCCAGCAGAAAATCGCTTTGCCTCTGAAATGTAAGATAATTGCCCTCTGTGCCGGAGAGAACCTGAAGCGGAGCAGCGAATTTCTGGCAGAAAAAGCTTATCACATCGTTGCAGTGTTTCTGACAGAGTTTTTTGTCGGAAAACAGTTCCGGTGAAAGAAAGGAAAGGAAAAAGCAGGGTTTGAGTTCGATCGCCGGGGGACATCCGGGATTTTGCATAAAAAGTTCATTGAGTGCATTTTTGATGCAGTAGGACAATACACCAAGGTCGGTATCTTCAGAGGGCAGCGAAACAATATAGAACAAAGTGGGAACAAAACAGGCATCCTTATCAAAAAAGACATGGTTTCTGGATGCATCCCACAAAATATAATCGGCATCGCTGTTCTGGTAGGAGCCGTTTACAAGCTGAAGCCAGAAATGTTCCGAAGCCAGAAGGCGTTCTGCAGGCTGAGGCGCTGAAAGGGTTCGGTTCAGTTTCCGGCGGTTTTCGATCTGACGGATAGCTTCGGTAACAGACTGGCGGATCTCCGTGACATCAAATGGTTTCAGAAGATAAGCGAACGCATGATAGGAGATCGCTTCTTTGGCAAAAGAAAAATCCGAATGGCAGGTCAGAAACAGGAACATGATATCAGGATGGTGTTCTGACAGCCAGCGTGCAAAATCCAGACCGGTGCCATTTGGCATTTCAATGTCGCAGATCACGATCTGGATGCCGGATTCTTCACAGATCTGCTCGGCTCTGCGGATATTGCCGCAGGAAAAAACCTGATCAATGCCAAGCGACTTCCAGTCGATGGCATGCTCAAGTGCTTCAAGTGCAAATGCTTCGTCGTCTACAAGCAGTAAATTCATAGGTGTATACTTCCTTTCATCTATTCTGTTTCGGAAAATGCAGGGGCAGAAGCTGGATGCATCTGCGGCAGGAGCAGGATTATTTTTGCTCCGCCTTCCGGACGATTTTCAAATTTCAGAACGTAATGATCTCCATATATATAAGAAAGTCTCTGTTTGACATTGCGGATGCCGATATGTTTTTCACCTGCTTTCCGGGAAGGTGCTTCTTCTTTTGAAAGCAGTTCAAGTGCTTCTGATGAAAAACCAGGTCCGTTATCTTCGATGGTCAGTGACAGATAAGTCTGTTCTTCCTTTTGGACAGGCATGGCGGTGATGCTGATTTCCATAGGAGAAGATTCGGAACAGCCATGCTTGAAAATATTTTCCACAAAGGTGTGCAGTGTCAGTACCGGGATCTTCATTTTTTTGGCATCCGGATCGATCCGGAACTGCTGGTGCAGGTCGTTCTGGAAACGGATCTGCTGGATATGCAGATAATTTTTTACATGCGTAAGCTCTTCTGATAAAACAACCATACTGTCCGAACTCTTGAACAGGTAGCGGAAATACTTCATCAGAGTAGAAGAAAAATCAACGATCAGCTCCGAACGTCCGCTCAGTCCCAGACTGTAGATCAGATTCAGGCAGTTTAGAAAGAAGTGCGGTTTGATCTGAAGGGTAAGGTACTGAAGCTCGGCATAGACACGGTTCAGTTTTTCTTCGTAAATCTGCAGTTTCAGGTCATGGATCTGGCTGATCATATAATTGAACGTTTCCGTCAGTCTGGCAAATTCATCGTGCGTATCCGGGATTGGCAGGCTGCTGTCAAAATCACCCTGTTCGACTGCTTCCATGGCAGTGATGATCTGAAGTACCGGAGATATCATCTGTCTCCAGATGAGGATCAGCATTACGGAAAGAAACAGAAAAGTGGCTGCTGCAAGGAACAGGATCGCATACTGGAACCAGGAAAAAGCACCGAGAATATCGGAAGTCGGGATGTAAAGAAGAATCCGGTAATGATTCTTCGCGGAATCGACCGGAATCTCTACACAGTGCCCACGGTTGAGCTGCGGGGCACCAAAGAGAAGCTCCTCGACGGAATCCAGGTTGGAGAGAATGAAAGCTCCATGTGTACTGGCTGTCAGTTCCTTAAAGTCTGAGAAAATATATTCACCTGCACCAAAAGCACCGACATAGACATTCTGATATTCCATCAGCTCCATGAGATACCCTTTCTGCCCAAAGCGCAAAAAAGACCAGCCGCTGATCTGCGGTTTGGAGGCGGGAAATGTTCTTTTGCGACAGGCCAGGCGGATATAACGGCGCATTTGCTGACGGTCACTGTAAGAGTCATAGTTAGCACTCTGCAGGATAAGAATGTCCTGACCGGGAATATAGAAAAACAGACTGACGGTACTGTTGTAAGTATCAAGATACTCTGTAAAACTGTCAAGAATGGCAAGCTCTTCCAGGGGTGCAGCTTCACCATCTGCCAGCGTCCGGTAATTCTGGCTGTCCAGAAGAAAAGAAGCAAGATAATTTGAAATATGGTCAAGGGAAGTATCCACAGTTGCAAGCTGCAAAGAAAGCGTGTTATGATTGTACTGGATACTTTGCTGCAGCAAAAGACGCTTTCCGTATTCGCTTCCGGTCAGGATACACAGAAGCAGCGGAATACTGGTGAGCAGATACATCCATAATAATTTCTTTTTTGTGGCAGATTTAAAAAACAGTGGTTTATGTTTTTTCATAAAAGACCTCCAATAAGTATCGATTGCCCATGGACTTATCCATATTATTGTAACGTATTTGTGGTCGGAAAGGAAGAAAAATATGAAAATACACAACAAAATTTTAAAAACAGTGTTGTTTTTTGTGACAATTACACTGCTCTTTTGCGGATGCACAAGACAAAGTCCGAAGGAAGAAAAATCACAGGTTCCGACTGTGAATATTGGTATCAGCGCAAGAACCGGACTTAGCAGGGATCTGTATACCGTCAATCAGAAGCTTGGAGATCTGACGGAAGAAAAGATCGGTGTGCGTGCACAGCTTGTCTGGACGGGACTGAACAGCAGCTATGGAAACAGCTATTATAAAAACCGGCAGATGGGGGTGGATATCCTCAATATTTATTATAATCAGTTTGAAGATTACCGGGAGAAGAACCTGCTGCTCGATCTGCAGCCGTTCCTTTCGGAAAATTCCTGTTTAAGAGAAGTGCTGCAAGAGAAAACTCCGCTTCCGGAGGAGGAAAGAGAAGGCATTTACGGGATTCCAAAAGCTTTAAGTGACATTCACACAAATGGTGTGATCCTGAACCGCTCGTATGTGGAAAAATATCATCTGGATGTCTCGGATATCCATAAGCCGGAGGATCTGGAGCCGTTGTTTGATATTATAAAAGAGGAATGTCCGGATGTTGTGCCATGGGCACTGGAAAAGCGCGCAAATGCGGTAATCGAACGTGCACCGATCGCCGATATGCTGGATGGCTGCATTTCCGGTATTTTATATGAAGGAACAGATGATACTGTCTGCAACGTTTATGAGAGCGCCGCCTATACAAAACGGGCAGAGCTTGCAAGACGCTGGCAGGAGAAAGGTTATCTGGCAGATAATATTCTTACCAATATAGAAACAGGACAGTCCCAGGTCATCTCAGGGGAAGCTTTTGCAGCCGAATTTGTTGTCAAACCGGATGAGATGCAGTATGAAGAAAGTATTTACGGGGACAAAGTGATCATTATCCCGTTTGACCGGGCACCGGTGCTGGATACCGAAGACGACTGGATCACCGTCTGGAGTATTTTTTCGGAAACAAAGTATCCGGAAGAAGCCGTAAAAGTGCTGGAGCTTCTGTACAATGATGAGGAAGTACTGAATGTGATCCTTTACGGCGTGGAAGGTCTTCACTATGAGGTAGAGGAGGATGGCAGCTTTTCTTTTCCGGATGGTGTAACGGAGAACAATGTCGGCTATACCTGCTCCGTCAAATGGCAGTTCAACACGCCAAAAGCCGGGATCTGGAGCGGAATGTCGGAAGATCTGGAGAAAGACTTCGCGGAATTTGAAGCATCGGCAGAAGTTTCGCCGGCATATGGATTCTGGCTGGATGAAAGTAAGATCACTGTGGATATGCAGAAAATCAGGGCGATCGTGTCAGAATACAGGAAGTTTCAAAATGCGGGAATGACAGAAGATGGTCAGAGCATGGAAGCCTATCTGGAAGAATTCCGGCAGAAGCTAAGAGAAGCCGGAAGTGAACAGCTTGTGAAAGAAGTTTCAAAGCAGTATCAGGCATGGAAAAAAGAAAAAGAAGGTCAAAAAGCCGGAAAATGAATAAAGAGAACGGAAAATGAACAATTTATGACGGAAAATGAGTAGCTTTGAACGAAAAAAAGAGTTATCATACAAACACATGGAACGGTTCCCATGAGATCGGAAACCCAAGGGAATTGTTCAAAATCTAACAAGTGTGTTAAGGAGGTAACTTATGAATCACTCAAAAAAATGGTCAAAGAAAGCGATTTCTATGGCGCTGGTAGCAGCTATGGTCGGAACGAGCGTAATGCCGACATTTGCAGCGTCTACAGATCCAAATGCAACTGCACAGCGTGAAGCAAAGAACGCGGCAATCTCTCAGAAGGCAGCGACACAGGGTATGGTTCTTCTGGAGAACAATAACAATTCCCTGCCGATCGCAAAGACAAAAGGAACAAAAGTTGCACTGTTCGGTGTAGGTTCCTATAAGACGATCAAAGGGGGTACCGGATCCGGTACCC
>OHCF01000514.1_pt1 | contig 20701 bp, 20 predicted proteins | sample 1577511 | NCBI WGS metagenome assembly OHCF01 (sample SAMEA3879568, study PRJEB24766) | human gut metagenome | biome: human-associated habitat; feature: feces | place: USA | collected 1985/1987 | reverse complement strand
TGAAAGTTCCGGGAGCGAAAAAGGCAGCTTACAAGAGACTTTTCAAAAAAGGTGGTATTGCAGCAAGCAGAATCAAATAGTAAGCTGACAAAATATAGTGTAAAATAATTTTCTAAAACAAAGCGTATGCAGATTCCGACAGGATATTCAGAGTCTGCATACGCTTTTGAGTTGAAATAAGAAAAATGGTCAAATAGTTTTGAAACGTTTTCAAATTTTGTGTCAAACCTGGACACCATCGTATCATCAACACGAAGAAATACAGGCTGCGTTTTTAAAGAAGCTGGGATGATCTTCAATGCGGTCTTCGCAGTGGTATTCATAAATCTTGATTACTGATATTTTTAGTAGAATATTGACGAATATAGCGACATTATGTAAAATTTAAAGTGAGCGTGCGGGATTATTTCCTGAAGACTTGAAGAAAACGCTTAATGTGAACCATAGGTGCGGAGAAAATTGGAGGAATCTAAATGGTTGCAGAGCAATTTGATAAAGTCATTATAGGGGCGGGGTTATATGGCTTGTATTCTGCTCTTTTCTGCTGTGAGAGAGGGCAGAAAGTTATTGTACTTGAATGTGATCCGGCTCCGTTTAAGAGAGCTACATTTATAAACCAGGCAAGAGTTCATCAAGGATATCATTATCCGAGATCTATTTCGACGGCGATGAAATCAGCAGGTTATTTTGCACGATTCAACCGGGATTATGATTTTTGCATTAATAGGGAATTTGACCAGATATACGCCACCTCAAGTATGTATTCATGGTCAGATGGAAAACAGTTTAAGGACTTTTGCAGAGCTGCGAATATCCCATGTGAAGAATTGTATCCCGGAAACTACTTCAAAAGTGGTATGTGTGATGGTGTATTTCGTACACGTGAATATACGTATGATGCAATGCTATTGAGGGATTATCTGCTTGAAAAGCTGAAGAGGTATGAGAATGCAGTGCGTATTGAATATGGTGTTCGGATAACAAGCATAGAAAGGACTGATAATTCGTACATTGTACATACTGAGGATAAAACATCCTATGAAAGTGGATATGTTTTAAATGCTACATATGCCGGTACAAATCAGATCCTGGATATGGCCGGATTTGATAAATTTGGTATTAAGTATGAGCTGTGTGAGATCATTCTTTGTGAAGTGAATGAGAAACTGAAAGACATTGGCTTTACTGTTATGGATGGTCCGTTCTTCTCTATTATGCCATTTGGAAAGACCGGATACCATTCGCTTACATCTGTAACGTTTACGCCGCATACCACGAGTTATGATGGGATTCCCACATTTTCCTGTCAAGAAAAAAGTGAAGGATTTTGCTCGAAGTTCAGGCTCGGAAATTGCAATGATTGTCCGGCAAAGCCGGAAACAGCATTTTCTTATATGTCCAGCCTTGCAAGAAAATATATGCTGGATGATTATGAATTTACTTACAAGAGTTCGTTGTACTCTATGAAACCTATTCTGATGAGTTCAGAAATAGATGATTCACGCCCAACAGTGATTCGGAAATATTCCACTAATCCGACATTTGTGGGAGTGCTTTCAGGAAAGATAAATACGGTTTATGATCTTGACGAGGTATTGATGGATGAAGAATAAAGAAAAGAATTTTGTCTCGGCTGTCATATATGTACATAATGCACAGCAAAGAATAGATGTGTTTCTTCATACGATTATTGAAGTTATGGAGAGCAATTTTGAACATTCTGAGATTATATGCGTAAACGATTCATCGGATGATAATAGTTTATCCGTAATTAAAAAAGTAAGTGAGGATGCAAAGAAAACCAGTGTTTCTGTAGTGAACATGAGCTATTTCCACGGACTTGAGTCTGCCATGAATGCCGGTGTAGATATGGCAATAGGTGATTTTGTATTTGGGTTTGATAATACAAATCTGGATTTTGATGCTGATGTGATCATGCAGATATACAGACGTTCATTGGAAGGTTATGACATTGTAAGTGCATCACCTGATAAGAGGGAGAAGTTTACTTCGAGGCTATTTTACAGAGTATTTGATCGGTTTACGAATATTTCGTATGGTATGGCAACAGAAAGCTTCCGCATCTTAAGCAGGAGGGTAATAAACCGTATCAGTTCGATGAATAAGGGGGTGCTTTACAGAAAAGCTCTTTATGCGAACTGTGGGTTGAAGACAGATAAGATTAAGTATTCTGTAAAAGAGACCAGTATGTATTCCATGGACAAAAAAGAAAAGAATTACAGAGCAGGCTTGGCTGTGGATTCCCTGATTTTGTTTACGGAAGTTGGATACAGATTCTCCATGACCATGACGATGATGATGATGGTGATGACACTGTTTGTTATTGCATATACGGTGATTACTTATTTTATGGTAAATCCGGTCGCAGGCTGGACTACTACGATACTGTTCCTGTCGGTCTGCTTCTTCGGATTGTTTGGAATACTTACAATCATCATCAAGTATCTTCAGCTGTTGGTGGATATGGTATTCAAGAGGAAACATTATAGCTTTGAGAGTATAGAGAAACTGACAAAATAATGGAGGGAAAATCAGTATGAATGCACTTGTAGGATATACCGGTTTTGTTGGAAGTAATTTGTATGAAGCCGGGGAGTTCGACGCAGTATATAACTCAAAAAATATCCAGGAAGCATTCGGAACAAATCCGGATCTTCTTATCTATGCCGGTTTACGCGCGGAAAAATACCTTGCAAACAATGAACCGAAAAAAGATTTAGAACAGATTAGGATCGCAGAGAATAATATTTTAAGAATAAATCCAAAGAAACTGGTTTTGATATCGACGATTGATGTTTTTAAGAAACCGTCTGGTGTTGATGAAAATTCTGTCATAGAAACCGACGGTCTTCATGCGTATGGGTATAATCGGTATTTACTGGAATGTTGGGTAAGAGAGAATTATCCGGATGCTCTGATTATCAGATTACCGGGGTTATTTGGGAAGAACATAAAGAAAAACTTCATATATGACTTCATCAATGTGATTCCTTTTATGTTGAAAGAAGATAAATATCTTGAACTGTCGCAAAAAAATCCGGAAATTATGAACTATTATGTAAAACAGGACAATGGATTCTATAAGGTCTCTGTAAAGGATGAAGAGCGAGAAGGACTTAAAAATATGTTTAAGGAATCAGGTTTTTCAGCACTTAATTTTACGGACAGCCGCAGCAGATATCAGTTCTATTATCTTAGAAATCTATGGGCGGATATTAATACAGCTTTGAAGGCTGGTATCAAATTGTGGCATCCGGCTACAGAACCAGTTTCAGCTGAGGAACTATATAAATATCTTACAGGAGAAGAGTTTGTAAATGAGCTGGATGGTATTCCTGCTGATTATGATTATAGGACAATACATGCTGCTGCATTTGGTGGGAGTTCTGGATATATTTCTGATAAGGCTAAAGTTTTGAAAGATATCAAGAGGTTTGTAATCGGATGAAAGAAGTGTTTTTTAAGCTTAAAAATAGTAAGCGTATAATATGGATGATAAAGATACTCGTCTGTATCTGTGTATTATTCATGTTATTTAAGGCATTATTTGTAAATGGTTTGAAACCATATTACAGTTATAAGGATTATAATTACCAGAATGATTTCTCGGAGGGGCAAGTGTCATCTTTGGATGGCTTTACTCAGATTGAACAATATTTTACGTCAAAAGGTAATATCATTGATGGAATAACGCTTTATTTGGGAGATCTTGCAGACAGGGAAATAAAGGTGTCTATTTATCCGGCAGGTGAAAGTGAGATTGCCAGTACCATTATTAGCTCATCAGGATACAGCAGCAATGTATGGAATAAATTGTCTGGTTTTACTGTTAGAAATTTGGAAAGAGATAAGGAATATGTAATTTGCCTTAGCTGTGAAAATGGATTATCAGGTATAGTTGTTAGCTCAGGTGATGCTCCGATTATTTTCAACGAGTGTTCTGCGGATGGGAATCAAATAGATGGTCACATTGCAGCAGGTATCCAGTTTACATATTGTTATATGACATTAGGAAGCTTTTTTGAGATGCTCATCGCAGTTGTTCTCACTCTTCTAATGGGTCTTGCTATGTGCTGTTCAATATTTAATATTGAGAAATTACTGGATAAGTTTTTGGGATCGAAGGAACGAGAGGGATTCCTTACTGCACTGTATTTTTCTGTATCTTCTGTGTTGCTGTATAATCCGCTGGAAGCAATCAGCATTGAGGTTTCTAAGTTTAGCAGGGTAATAGGGGCAGGACTTATCGCTAATGTGGATGTTTCTAAAAGGACTGGCAATTTCAACCATTGGTTTATTTTATTTGCTGCAGCATTTGTTCTTTTTTATCTTCTTTCAAATAGTATTTTTAAGAAAGATATGACAGAAGATGCAAAGAAGGTGGCGGGATTCATTAAGAACTACATGGTTCTTGCAAATTGCTGTCTTTTGCTCAGGATAATCACATATTTTAATGATGAAACTGCATCAACGAATACAGTATACTATTTTACTTCATATGTTATAATGATAGTTACTTTAATAGGAATATGCTATATCGTGTTAAATCTTGATAAAAAAGTAAGTCTTAAGAATTATCTCAGATTAAATGCTACAGGTTTAGCAATAAGCCTTCCCATTGCGATTTTTATTGCCTTAGAGTGGGGAAAAGGAAGAGTACTTCTTGGTGTGTGGTTTATAATTTCCATACTGATCATACTGTATTGTAAATTTCTTATATCAGACAGCTTTGAAAAGAAGATGGAGAGACCGTTGGGGTATGTCGCTATATATGCAGCATTGCTTCCACTTTTAACATCACTTTATATTGAAGCTATCCACGTGATGAATCAGAATGAAGTGTTTGTTGCACATCCGTTAAAGTATTATAAGATTGCTATAGTTTTATATATTATTGTGGTAATCGCCACTATCGCAGGAACGAAAAAGAAAGACATTAACCTGGATAAGATATCAAAATGGGCCGTACCGATGTTTATATTTGGTGTTTCCTGTCTTTCAATTCAAATTCCTATCTCTTCCACTTATAAACCTGATCTTTTTGAAGGAGCGAATTATAGTATTCTCATAAGTGATTTCCTGAATTTTGGAACGATTCCGATAGTTCAGCATTATGGTGGGCATATGATGACTTCTGTTTGGGAAGGTATCATTTATGGAATAATAAATGGGGATTATTATGGAGCGGCTGTTTCGCCATATTCATCTATGATATTACCGTTTCTTATAGTGCTTTTCTATTACCTGGTGAAAGAAGTATGGGACGGGAAACAGGCCGTATTTGTAGCGCTATTATTTCCGTTTTATGACTTTTGGTCTTATTATGGATTAGGAATGCTGACATGTGTAGCTGCTATCGCATATATCAGGAAAAACACATATGTAAGGGCAATACTTTTGTGGGGGGCATTTGTTTGGTGTGCCATATATCGTCTTGACTTGGGATTTGCATTTGGTTTGGCACTTATCTTCTCTATGATCACATATGTATTAGCAACAAAGAATTGGAAAGTCGCAAAGCAACTTGGCATCTCACTTGCTGGATGGGGAGTCGCAGGCAGTTTGATATGGTTCATTATTTGTATTATCAAAGGCGTTAATCCAATAAACAGACTGATAGAGTTCTTGATGATCAATTTGTCAAATCAAAACTGGGCATATGCAGAAATTGGAAATGTTGCAAATATATTATTTGGATGGTCTTACATTGTTATTCCATTCCTTGTAACCCTGGCATTACTGTATACAACTTTCTCAAAGACTATGAGAGAAAGAATCGGTATGGGTAAATGGATTCTGCTTCTTATTATGGGATGGTCGTATTTTGGGAATTTTTCAAGAGGACTTGTCAGGCATTCGCTAGCTGAAACAGAGACAACTATAGTAATATGGAGTGGTTATCTGTTTTTGGCAATGTTTATAAGTGCATATAAAAATGAAGCTCGATGTTTTCTTCCTTCCTTTATGGTATTAATTCTGTGCAACACACTATTTGTACAAGAGGGGAACTTCACTTCCGCAGCTATCGCAGAAAATGCAATGAATCAACCGACAGCTATTATAGAGAGCTGGGAACCAACAAGATTTTCGGAGGAAGAGTATGCCGAGGCTAAATTGGCACAGGACAGACTTATTGCACATGGTGGAACAGTTGATGAGGAAACAAGACTGCCAGATTATTACATGACATACTGGGAGCAGGTAAAGTATGAAAACGAAAAAGTACAGCGTGTTGAACTTGATAATGATTTGTTTAGATATGTAAAGAAATATGAAACAGTAATCGGCACACTTCTGAAAGATGATGAGACATTTGTGGATTTTATAAATAAAACACTTATATATTCATTGCTTGAAAGAGAAAATCCCGTATATATTTCACAGTCACCGCTTCAACTTTCCGGTGAATTTACTCAGACAGAGTTCATCAAGGAAATAGCGGGTGTTCCAATTGTGCTTATGCCGATAGATGCCGATAATTATTGGCTGTCAAATTCATTAGATGGCATAACAAATCTATATCGAAATTATAAAGTGGGTGAGTATATTTTTCAGAATTATACTCCATTATGCCAATATGGGAATGATTACGCTGTATGGTGTCTTAACGATAGAAAAAAGGTATATACTGAAAAAATAAAAACGCTTATGAATGGTGCAGACTATATGATGCAACTCTCACAGGCTGATAATATCGGCAAGAGTAATGTAGAACTTTCACAGACAGAAAGTGGATCAGCAGTCATGAAGTTTAACGGAAAAAATTCCATGATTACTGAATTGCAGAATATTATTGATACAGATGGATATATAGGTGCAGAAATGCAAATTTGTGTTGAATATACTACAGATGTGGATGGCACAATGCAGCTTTTTTACACCACGGAGTCGGGTGAAAACTATACAGAGGATAAGGTTGTTACGGAGAACATCACAGGAAGTGGTATGGCATATTTTACGATACCTGTTACAGAATACTCTCGTATCAGGCTTGATACTCCTGAAGGCAGCACTGTTGAATTAAAAACACTTAGGGTACAGACCCCTGTTAAACTTATTGATTATGGATATGACGGACCGATTGCAAATACTGATGCCGCAGGGAATATAACATATTCATTTATCAATGCCTTACATAATCACACAATCGGTCAGCTGCCGAGAATCTGGGCTGAGGGTGATAAGAAAAAAGCTGTAGAGAATACTGTTGCAGCAGAAACGTCATATATTGATGGATTATTCGTATTTGATCCTGTAGCAATAGAAAAGAAGAATGGAAATTACTGCAAAATTGCTCTCAGCTATGATGGGCTGGATAATAACGGACTGTATGAGAATGACGATGAACAACTTGCAGCCGCAGTTATAATGGGAAAGTATGAGAATGGTGTGTTTGAAGAAAAGTGCAGATATAACCTGTCACTGAAAGAGGGTAGATATAACTATCTGATTCGTTGCAGTACAGATTATTATTGGTATCTAAATCAGATAAATGCTCTTAGAATTCAAACGGATGGTAAAGTATATGATGTTGGTGTAAATATATTAGAGGGAGATTGAGACGTATGAATTTTTCAATTTCAAATATCGGGTGGACAGCAGAGAATGATGAACTTGTATATTCCATTATGGCGGAGAGTAGTTTTGCAGGACTTGAAATTGCTCCTACAAGGATTTTTCCTGAGAATCCATATGATGATTTAGGGAGGGCTGAAGAGTGGAGTAAGGCATTGAAATCTGCTCAGAAATTGACGGTATCCTCGATGCAGTCTATTTGGTATGGAAGATCTGAAAGGATATTCGGCAGTGAAGAGGAACGCTTTGCTTTGGTTTCATATACCAAAAAGGCGATTGATTTTGCTGAAATTATAGGATGCGGCAATTTAGTATTTGGTTGTCCGAGAAACCGATCTATGCCGGATGATGGCGATATAGAAATTGCTGTAAGTTTTTTCAAGGAGCTTGCGGACTATGCTTATGCCCATAATACGGTGATTGCAATGGAAGCGAATCCTCCGATTTATAATACGAATTTTATCAATACAACAGGGGAAGCTATAGAGCTTATTGAGAGAGTGGATTCAAAGGGATTCCTGTTGAACCTTGATTTGGGAACTATGGTAGAGAATAGTGAGTCTGTAGATGTCCTAAAGGATAAAGGGCATCTGATAAATCATGTTCATGTAAGTGAACCGGGGCTTAAATCGATTGAACAGAGAGAGATACATAAACACCTGGCTGCTTATCTTCGTGATCTGGGATATAAAAGATATGTTTCCATAGAGGTTGGCAAGCAGGAGAATGTTAATATGCTTGCAGAAATGATGAATTATGTGAAGGAGATATTTGGATGAGTAATAGGAAAGAACAGTCGAAAGCTCTGAAAAATAAGGCTTTGGCCTAAATTCGGAGGCGCCGGGAACGCAGGTGCTTCGGAACGCAATATTGTTGAACTTGTGAGGTAGAATTTAATGGTATACGAAAAACAAAATGGCGTACCAGGATTTGAATGTAACGAGTATGCTGAAAAGACAAAAGATTATGCTGTTCTGATCCCCATTATCAATGAAGGAGATAGAATTCATAAAGAATTATATAGGGCTAAAAAACATAATATCCCAGCTCATGCAGATATTATTATCTGTGATGGTGGCTCTGCAGACGGATGTACAGATGAAAAGAAATTAAAGAAGTTGGATGTGAATACTCTGTTGGTTAAGCAAGATGAGGGTAAGCAGGGGGCACAGCTTCGCATGGGTATCTGGTGGGCTTTGGAACGAGGATATAAAGGAATCATCACCATTGACGGTAATAATAAAGACAGCATTGAAGATGTGCCAAAATTTATAGAGAAGCTTGAAGAAGGATATGATTTCATTCAAGGTTCCAGATTTATGAAAGGCGGAAGAGCTATAAATACTCCTGTTGTACGGTTTATCTCTGTCCAGCTGATTCATGCCCCGATAATATCTCTCACAGCTCATCAGAGATTTACGGATACCACGAACGCCTATCGAGGCTATTCTGCCAGATATCTGAAGGATGACAGAGTGCAGCCACTTCGGGATATCTTTATGACATATGAGCTTTTGGCATATCTGTCTGTACGTGCGACACAGATAGGAATGAAAGCCTGTGAGGTTCCAGTCACAAGAGCCTACCCGAAAAAAGGGAAAACTCCTACTAAGATCAGTTTTTTCAAGGGAAACAGTGACCTGATGAAGATTCTCTTAAAAAATGCAAGAGGGGCATACGATCCGAAATAAGGTATTGGGATCTTTTGTGAAAGCTAACCAGGGATTAAAAGAAAAAATAAAACAAATACCGATCACACAAAAATAACAGATAACGATTGAAAAAGGAGAAAATAGTGGATCTAAGCAAAATATCTATTAAAAAAATCAGGGAGCTTATTGTATTTACAGCACTTCTTGTGGTTGCCCTGTGGAAGTTTGATATGGTACTCGGTGTACTGAAAACCATATGGAGGATTATATTTCCGTTTATACTTGGTGGAGCTATCGCATTTCTGACCAATGTGCCAATGAGTTTTTTGGAAAGGACAATTTTTAAAAAGGCAAAAAAGGAAAATAAGATAGTTAAAAAACTGTCAAGACCGGTAAGTCTGCTCCTTACGGTTGTATTAGTAGTTGGTGTGATCTCATTGGTAATGTTTGGTGTGATTCCGCAGCTTACACGAACAATGGGAACTTTGATGACGAGCATCGCTGATTTTATCCCGCATATGCAAAGTTGGATTCGAGAATTTTTCCATAATAATCAGGAAATTATAAAACTGACAGATCAGCTGCAGTTTAATCTGGATCAGGCAGTCAGATGGGCAATAAGCCTTCTTGGAAACGGTGCAGGAAATATGATGAATACGACAATGTCTGCAGTGGGTTCCCTGATCAGTGGATTAACAACCTTTTTCATTGCGGTTTCCTTTGCCTGCTATATTCTTTTTCAGAAAGAAAAGCTGCATGTACAGGTCAGAAAAGTATTTTTTGCTTTTCTTCCAAAACAAAAAGCAGATGCATTCCTTAAAGTTTGTTCTCTCACGTATCGGACATTTGCAAACTTTCTTACAGGTCAGTGTCTGGAGGCCGTGATTCTTGGATGTATGTTTGTCGTTACACTGAGTATTTTGCGGATGCCATATGCACTCCTGATTGGAGTTTTAATTGCATTTACGGCGTTGATTCCTGTTTTCGGGGCTTTCATCGGGTGTGCGGTAGGAAGCTTTTTAATCTTTATGCTAAGCCCGAAACAGGCAATTCTATTCATAATCGTATTTCTGGTACTGCAGCAGATAGAGGGAAATCTGATCTATCCCCATGTTGTTGGTGAATCTGTAGGTCTTCCGTCTATCTGGGTGCTGGCAGCCGTTACAGTCGGTGGAAACATTATGGGAATTGTAGGTATGCTTGTTTTTATTCCACTGTTGTCAGTGTTCTATACTATTTTTCGGGAATTCGTATATCTGCACCTGAAAAAACAACATATCAAACAGGTAACAGCAACAAAAATAGAAGAATATACGGAAGAAGAAATTGCTGCTATGGAACGAAGGGAAATGAACAGAACAGAATAAAGTACATTATGAAATTCCTGAAGATATTCAGAAAATAAAAAAGGAAAAATATGTAAAGAAAAAGGCAGTGAATCAGAAATCCAGGCTGCACTGTCCGGCACAGATCATACAGAAACATTCGGATGATGTGATTAAACTATAGTAAATAACCAGATACGTTTAAGTATAATTTAGGAAGGAAGTGATCTTAATGAATGAGCAGAAAAGAAAAATTGGGTTTACTGTTGCATGTATAAATGAGTTTGCCAGTAAGCATGAACTAAGCATCAAAGAAGCTTTTCAGTATCTTTTTCAGTTTAAAGGAATAGCTTTTATTAAAGAAAATTATGATGTGGAACATACGCTGGATTTTGAAATAGTATTAGAAGATCTGGGAATCTTATGTCGAAAAAATGGGGATTCTATTTAACAGATATTGAAGAACAAGCTAAAAAATGGCGATAAGAGTAGCAAAAATTTATGGAAAAAAACCGATCGTTAATGTATATGAGATAGCAGATAATTTCAAAGATTTAGATAATCTTAAAATTAAAAATTTCGGGATAGAGACAACAGAAGAATGGGCAAAATTTGTGATGAATAACAGGAGTAGATCTTTTACGGATACGAAAAATACTTTGTGCAATAAAGATAACAAGTATGATATTGTTATAGGTCCTGTTGCAGATGAATAATATGGCTTTGCTGTTCTGACAATATGAAAATAAAATTATAGATTTTCAGACCTTATTGAGGGGAATGATTTATAAAAAGACTTCTTCGCAATATTCTTTTCATACTGAAAACAGCGTGAAACTTTTACGAAAGGTGATGAGTAAAGATGTGTAAAGAGGATCAGTTACTGGAATATTTAATACAGGATATTGTTGATATGATTAGTACAGATCAAAATATAGAGTATGATGAAGCAATGAATAAATTTTACAATTCAGAAGTTTTTGAAAAACTTATAGATAAAGAGACAGGATTATATTTGGAAAGTCCGGAATATGTGTATGATTTATTTAAGGATGAAATGAATTTTGGACATATTATTCAGTCAGAGATCTGATTTGGCGTAGTGAATGCAGATTGAAAATATTTAATTTAATGTGAATAATTTTAATATAAGTAGCCTTATCACTGGTTATAAAAGCGTAAGTGTTTTTACGTAATCGGGCACTTGCCTACAGCAGTTGATTGAGCGAAAAGATAATGGTAAAATAAAAAGAATCCTCACATATGGAAAGGAATCTTTCATGAAAATAGCTTTTTTCTATAAAAGGAGTATGATTTAAACTATGGGACATTTTTATTTTGTAAGACATGGACAGACTGTTTGGAATGTGGAAAATAAAATCTGCGGGACAACAGACATTAATCTGACAGAGTTTGGACATTATCAGACAATCGAAAAGGAATATGAGGAAATAAAAAATCCAAAAGAATTATATGATATATTGTCGGACTTATGGTGTGCAGATACTTGTGCACCAAGAATGCGGGAGAGATGGAATAAAGAAAATAAAACCTTGGGTCAGTGTTCGATCACTGCATTTCTGGCACAGGATATTTTTGGCGGAAAAGTATACGGAATCCTCAGACCAGGTGGAAATTATCACTGTTACAATGTAGTGGGGGATTGTTGTTTTGATCTGACAAGCGAACAGTTCGGCGATGAAATACTCGATTACAGAGAAAACCCGGAACAGTTCCGTGAGGTTCATTTTCAAAAAGAAGAAAAGAGAAAAAGGTATGAGTATTTGAAGGCGGAAGTGAAAAAATATCTTCAGCAAAATCAAGGATCGAGGATCTGATGAATCATATGTATAAAAATGGGCTGTAAAAACATAAAACAGAACAGCCATAATGATTCGAAATAACGAAGCATTATGGCTGTATTATTTTTTAGCTATGTTTCACGTGAAACAAAATTTATTATTGTCCAAAAAACAGTTTCATATCGTTTTCTACAGTATCAATTCCGGCGATTCCGAAGTTTTCAATCAGTACTTTAGCTACATTTGGACTGAGAAATGCTGGGAGTGTCGGCCCCAGGTGAATATTTTTTACCCCGAGGTAAAGCAGAGAAAGGAGGACAATTACGGCTTTTTGTTCGTACCATGAAATATTGTAAATAACAGGCAGGTCGTTAATATCATCCAGTTTAAATATCTCTTTAAGTTTCAGAGCAATTACAGCCAGAGAGTAGGAGTCGTTGCACTGACCGGCATCCAGAACACGTGGGATTCCGTTAATATCTCCTAAGTTTAATTTGTTATATTTGTATTTTGCACAGCCGGCAGTCAGGATTACACTATCCTTTGGAAGTGCTTCTGCAAAATTGCGGTAGTAGCTGCGGCTTTTTGCACGTCCGTCACAGCCTGCCATTACTACAAACTTTTTAATGGCACCGGATTTTACAGCATCGACAATCTGATCTGCAAGAGCAAGTACCTGTGCATGAGCAAAACCACCGATAATTTCACCTTCTTCAATCTGGGCAGGTGGCGCACATTTCTTTGCATGCTCAATAAGTGTATGGAAGTCTTTGCTTGCGCCGAGTTCACCATCAATATGCGGACAGCCAGGATATCCGGCGGCTCCCGTTGTATACAGACGGTTTTTGTAGCTGTCCTTTGGCGGAACGATACAGTTGGTTGTCATTAAAATTGGTCCGTGGAACGATTCGAACTCTTCTTTCTGTTTCCACCATGCATTCCCATAATTACCAACAAAATGCGGATATTTTTTGAAGGCAGGATAGTAGTGTGCCGGAAGCATTTCAGAGTGTGTATAAACATCTACACCAGTCCCTTGCGTCTGTTCCAGAAGCACTTCCAGGTCTTTTAAATCATGACCGGATACCAGGATACCAGGATTGTTTCTTACGCCCAGATTTACCCTAGTGATTTCAGGATTTCCGTAGGTCTCTGTATTGGCTTTGTCGAGAAGTGCCATGCCATCGACACCATATTTTCCAACTTCAAGAACCAGGGCGATCAGTTCGTCTGCACTCAGAGAGTCATCCAGAGTTGCAGCCAGAGCCTTTTGGAGAAAAGCATCTACATTTTCATCATCACGCAATAAAGCGTTTGCATGCTTAGAATATGCGGATAAACCTTTCAGACCATAAGTGATCAGTTCACGCAGGGAACGGATGTCTTCATCTTTGGTAGAGAGTACCCCGACCTCTGCGGCCTTTGCCTTATAGAGATCTTCGGATCCATGCCAGAGAGCAGCGGCAGGCAGCAGGGAAGTGTCGGAAAGATGTTCCAGAAGTTCTTTTTTTAAATTCAGAGAATCACGAATACGTGAAACAATAGCTTCTTTATCAAAATTTGCATTGGTTATGGTAACAAAGAGATTCAAAGTAATCTGATGGTTGATATCGGTGCTTATTTTAAAACCTTCTGCACGGAGCCGGGTAGTTACGGCAGCCAGTCCTTTTGTTACAAAGACAAGAAGATCCTGCATAGCGGCCAGATCCGGCGTTTTTCCACAGACTCCAATTTTGGTACATCCGGTGCATCCTGCAGTTTCCTGGCATTGATAGCAAAACATATTTTGGTTCATAAAATACCTCCTGTAAATGATTGATAAATGTATCTGTTCGGTGTCGGTTTGTTCTTTGGAAGCTGACATTGTAAATATAATCGAAAATGAAAAAGAAATCGGTTGTTTTAACAACGAAAGGAAAAATATATGTTGCAGAAATTAAAAAACACAGAATTTGATCAGGTTTATGCATTAATGGAAGAAAGTTTTCCGAAGGAAGAATACAGGGATTATGAAAAACAGAAGGAATTGTTTGCACATTCGGAATACCAGATTTTTATAAAAAAAGATAAGGAATCAGGAGAGATAAATGCATTTTTTGCAGTATGGGAGTTTGATTCTTTTATGTATGTGGAACATTTTGCGGTGAATCCGGCTATGCGAAATGGGGGTGTCGGGGGTAAAATGCTGAGAACACTGCTGGAATCTACGAAAAAAATGATTATTTTGGAGGTAGAACCGCCAGAGGAAGAAATGGCAGCAAGGAGAGTGGAATTTTATAAAAGAAATGGTTTTTATTTTAACGATTATCCTTATATACAACCATCCATGGGAGAAGGGCGAAAAGAGATGCCCCTTTTCCTTATGAGTACAGGCAGAAAAATGTCCGAAGAAGAGTATAATAAAATTTGTGATACTTTGTATACGAAAGTATATGGGAAAAATACGAAAAAGTGATTATTGTTTAATATCGCTATTAATGAGAAAATTTTCCGGAAGTTTAAACGTGCAATCTATGGATATTTGTAATATACAGCAATCCGCCGGTGGCATTCTTGAATAAGAGCAAGTATGCTTCGAATGTGTAAAAATCCACAGAGTGCACGTTTGGTTTAGAAGATTGGTTTCACGTGAAACATAATAAAGAAATGATCAGTGATGTCCGCAGCCGTGATTTCCGCAGGAATGTCCTTCTTCGTGACTGTGATGACTGCATGTAGCACCGGCGGAAACCAAAGTTCCCTGCAAATAGGATTCCACGACTTTATCCGTATCTCCAGATGCACCGGAACATAAAGTAATACCTGCATTTGCCAGAGCAACCTGTGCGCCCCCGCCGATACCGCCGCAGATCAGCACATCGATTTGATTTCCGGAAAGAAGTCCGGCCAGAGCTCCGTGACCAACTCCATTGGAGCCAATTACCTGACTGTTTGTAATTTTGTTGTTTTCTACTTCGTAAATTTTGAAATTTTCTGTTCTTCCAAAGTGCTGGAAGACTTTTCCGTTTTCATACGTTACAGCAATTCTCATGATATCCTCTCCCTTTTCTTGCATACAATTTACGGATTTTGTGGCTTTGCAGCAGTTTTCGCAGCATGGACTTCCATCGCATAAAATATAATTTCCGCCCTCGATACGAATGGATTTTCCAAGAACAATACTTTCTGCAATCTTTTTACGGGCAGAATTATAAATAAGCTGTGCAGTTGTACGTGCAACGCACATTTTTTTAGCACATTCTTCCTGACTTAAATCTTCCATATCGATCAGGCGGATTGCTTCATATTCATCGACTGTCAGTATGGTTATATCATCTAAGCCGTTTTCAGATTGGAAAATCACATAATCTGGTTCTCTGCAAATCCTTCTTTTTTTGCATTTCGGCATAATTCATTCTCCTATATTGGCATATGCCAATAAAATGATAACATATATACAGTACATTTTCAATCATTTCTTTTTATTATGTTTTTGGCTGGTATCGCATACTGGATACGTTGTAAACAGTGACGAATGCCCGGGGATCCTCTTTGCTGATATAATTCATCAGTTTCTGATATTCTGATTTATCTACGATTGTGATGATTTCATTTCGTTTCTGCATATTATATGCCCCAATTGACTCGTAAATCGTAGCACCACTATGCAAATCATGAATAATAAATTTGCGAAGTTCTTCTTCTTTTTTTGTGATAATACAGACACGGCGTTTTATATTATGATCAAAAATAAAGTGATCCAGCACCATACCGTTGAAGTATGTTCCGAGAATACTTAGTACAACCGTTTTCTTGTCGTAGACAAGAGCAGCAGAAAGCGCTACGCACATACCGGAAAGGGACATTGCTTTTCCGAGATCCATATGCAAATATTTATTCATGATTTTGGCAACGATGTCCAGACCGCCGGAGGAAGCATTGCGATTGAACAGAATGCTTAAACCGACACTTACAACAAGGATATAACAAAGTACATCAAGCTCCTGGCTGCCTGTTATGGAAACATAATCTGGCAGGAGAATTTCAAAGAGCCAGAGAAAAACGGGGAGCATAATGCTTGTATACACGGTTTTGATTCCGAATTCCCGCCCACAGGTGAAAAATCCAATGATCAGAAGCACAATGTTGAGGATCATGCTGATCGCGGACAAGGGCAGTGGAATGAAATTTGTCAGTACGATGCCGAGTCCGGAGATGCTACTGACGGAAGTATGACTGGGCACCAGGAAAAAATAAACGGCTGCCGCAATAATGCCCACAGCTATGGTTAAAACAAAAGTTTCTTTTACGATATTAAAATAGTTTGGTTTTGTATTCATTTAGCACCTCGAATGTATTAAAAGACAGATAAAAACTAAAATAATGTACGAATTTTAGATAATTTTAATGGATTCCAGATCATCGGGAATATAAAGATTACCGGAAAAATAAGATTTTCCTTCCGCAAGGTAAAGCTCTTTGCGGTGTAGGATGTTCTTATCTTCTGTGTGGTAGAGGATAAGGTTTGGGATGTTAAGTTTCGCAGCAAGTTCGCAGGCATCTTTGACGGTTGAATGGTGCTTTTCGTAAGGATTAAAGAGATCTTTTTCGGAATACAGGCAAAAAGCTTCATGCAAAAGCCAACTGCAGCCTTCAACGTAAGGTTTTTCAGAGTCATTATAAGGTTCATCACCGCAACAGACGAGTTTTTTACTGCCGGAAAGTTCCATGGAAAATCCAAACTGTCTGGCTTTGGTGGAACCAATGTCGAAAAAGGTTACATTTCGACCGTTAATGGTACGTGTTTCACCGTCAGAAACGCTGGTCAGATGCAGCCGATTTCCGATAAAACGAGTTTGTTTCTCTGGAAAAAGCTGTTTGGCCAGACTGTGAAGCAGGGAAATGACCTCTGCATGACCGTAAATGGTGGCTTCTCCTTCATATTTTCCACTGTTCATGTGCTGACAGATCATGCGGATCATCCAGATGATACCGGTTAAGTGATCGATGTGCTTGTGAGTGATAAAAATCTCACGCATATCCATCCAATTGAAACCGGCATGCCTTAACTGATGCAAAACAGCACTGCCGCCACCACCATCGACCATAAAATATTTTTCGCTTTCTTCTAGGACGAAACAAGTATTGTAACATTCTGTTACAAGGGCGCTTCCAGTTCCTAACATGGTTAATTTCAAAAAATCACCTCGATTAAAAATTAAGTTTAGAAGTTGTAAATCCTAAAATGGCATATACATAAAATGTATAAATGAATAATTATACATCAAACAGGAAAAATGTCACCGATAACAGCATAATAAGTGATATTGCCATCGGAAGAATGCAGAGGAATTGTTTTTATGTTTTGAAACAGGGAGGAAACGACCCGATTTTTTTTGATGTAATCAGAAGGCAGGATTCCGATGCTGGCATCTCCCTGACAAAGTGAGGAAACAACGGCAGAAAGGCTGCATATTCGGGAAATAATGCTGTATTCCGGGTAATTCGCGGATATTTTTGGCAGAAATTCCCATAAAGGAGCAGGAGCGCAGGAAACGATGGTGATGGAATGCAGATGTTGGTCAAATTCTTTGACTGCCTGAATAGCATTCTTCTCGGCATCCAGGATTTGTCTTGCATAAATAATCGCTTTTTGACCGGTTTTGTTTAATTCCAGACGGTTTTTGCCGCGCTTAAATAAAGATACTCCAAAAGCATCTTCTACATGTTTCATACTTCGTGTTAATGTTGGCTGTGAAATATTCGTGATTTCGGATACTTTCAGCAGAGTGCCGTGTTCGGCAAAAAGGACAAACTGTTCCAGTTCGTTAAGGTTTAACATGTTCAATCCTCACTATTCATATTATGAAATCTACATTTTTCGCAGTATTATTGTACAGGATTTATGCGGTATTGTAAACGATAAAAAGGGCAGAATGGAGTATAAGTATTTGGCGGCGGGGAGAGGGCAGAAGGAGTTGCGTCTTGTAGTTTGTATTTACAGGTGTTAAAATCAAGAAAAGAAAAACGGTTCAAGAATGCCAGAGGTATTCCTGAATTGGTAATAGAGGATAAAAAGATTGAAGATAAGAACAGCAACAACAGATGATTTGGAAATGATAGCTGCTGTGGAGGCAGAATGTTTCCCACCGGCAGAGGCAGCAACGAAAGAAGAGTTTGCAAAAAGGTTACAATATTACAGGGATCATTTCTGGCTTATGTTTGATGGAGAAAAGCTGATTGCTTTTGTGGATGGATTTGTTACGGACGAAGCAGATCTGACGGATGAAATGTATGAAAAAGCAAAGATGCATAATGAGCAGGGCGCATGGCAGATGATTTTCGGTGTAAATACAGTTCCTGCATATCGCAGACATGGATATGCGGGAGAACTGATCCTGCAGGCAATCCAGGATGCGAAAAAGCAGGGACGCAAAGGGCTTGTACTTACGTGCAAAGACAGGCTGGTTCCATATTATGCAAAGTTTGGTTTTGTGAATGAAGGAGTCTCTGACTCCACACATGGAAATGTAGTGTGGAATCAGATGAGACTGACTTTCTAAAGAATACGATTTCCATTTCGGTCAAAATGTGCCCGAAGAGCCTTTTCGGTAAAGAAAATTGGAAGAATCAGCGGAATCAACTGCGAAAAGGTGATGATCAGGCCCATATTGCCGACCGGATCATTGCCTTTTCCTATTACAAAAAGCATTGGAATGACAGAAGGTATGACCAGAATCCAGCCAAGGGTACGCCAGATTTGCCCAAAATAGTGATGGGCAAATTTCCAGGTATCTTCATTTTTCATGGACATGGAAGTACGATAGCCAAAAGCGGAATTGATTTCTTTTGGGGCACTTTTGGAAAAAAGATTACCGAAGCTGATCATAAGAAATGGAATCAGTAGAACGATTGCACACATAAAAATCCAAAATCCCATAAAAATCCTCCTTTCGAAAGTTGAAAAATCCCTGTGTATATCAAAGGGAAAGTTATTTTGTTAAGGATAGTATAGGACTAAGATGGGAGAAAAGCAAGATGGGGTTGGGCATTAAGAAAACTTATATGTAAAATATGACCCATGATGGGGACTCTGAAGCGGAAGATTATTAAAAAAATATTTCTCTGATTTGGATTGACAAAGATCGCTTATTCAAGTATAATAATCACAAAATAGTTTTAAATCTAATTCTATCTGACTTTCATTGCCGTTCGGCAGGAAAATCCAAAAAACTTTATACCTGCACAGAGCGGCTGAAAATACAAAAGTGATATCTTAAGAAAACTTTTTGACAACCGATATTTGCAAATTGCTTCTTAGCCAAAGAGTTTCACAATCCCGGTATCCAAGGCTGTTTTGTATCAGGGAAATGTCAGCAAAGCTGACCAGAACCGTACACCGGGTCTTTCGTATATTTAGCCCGGATTCATACAAAAAGCAAAGGAGCAGCCTATGGGACAAAAAGATATTACAGAGAAACTACTGGAAGATTATAATGATGTATTTGCAGATATCATAAACGGACTGATTTTTAAAGGAGAACAGCGGATTCTGCCGGAATCTCTGGAAAATGCAAAAGTCCACTCTCAATATAAAGCAGAAGATGGAAAAGTCCATGAACTGGAGAGGGATGTCATAAAATACTGGAAAGAGAAAAAAGTCGAACTGGCGATCTGCGGGATCGAAAACCAGAGCAATGTGAAAAAATATATGCCGTTCCGTATTATCGGATATGATGGTGCTGCATATCGCAGCCAGCTATTGGAGAACAGAAAAGAGATCCTGCCGGTCATGACAATTGTATTGTACTTCGGTACGGATCATCACTGGTATGGCAAAAAGAATATCAAAGGGTTGATGAAAATCCCGGAAGGGCTGGAAGAGTACATCAATGATTATGAAATGAAAGTATTTGAGATCGCATGGCTTACAGAAGAGGAGATCAGCCGTTTCCACAGTGATTTTAAAGTCGTGGCAAATTTCTTTGTTCAAAAAAGAAAGAATAAGGATTATATCCCGGATGATCCAACGGAAATCAGGCATATAGATGAAGTACTAAAATTGCTCCGGGTAATGACCGGGGATGAACGCTACCAGGCAATATTTCAGAAAGAGAGAGGAGTGCATAGTATGTGTGATGTGGCGGAAAGGCTCGAAAAAATGGGAATGGAAAAGGGAATGGAACAGGGAGTGAAACAAGGAAGAAAGTTAGGCAGAAATGAGGGAATCCACGAAGAAAAAGTCCGTGTATACAAAAAACTTCTTGAAAAAGGATTTTCAAAACAAGAAGCACAGGAGATAGCTGAACTGCCTGAGGTCTAAATAAAAATTTACGGATGTTTTAGC
>OHCF01000510.1_pt1 | contig 20778 bp, 18 predicted proteins | sample 1577511 | NCBI WGS metagenome assembly OHCF01 (sample SAMEA3879568, study PRJEB24766) | human gut metagenome | biome: human-associated habitat; feature: feces | place: USA | collected 1985/1987 | reverse complement strand
GCCTCTCTGGATGAGAAAAAACAGACTGTCATGGAGCTGACGGCGGCATCCACGGTGACTTCGGCGCTGATCACATTGCTTCCGGGAGACACGGCAACGCCCATTGCGGAGAAAATGGCGGATGTCAGCGGGTATCTGCTGGTGGTTCTCTGCGCCATTTATCTTGAAAAATATCTAGTGACGATTACCGGATATGTGGCATTTACCTACCTGATTCCGATTGCCTGTGGATTGTGGATATTTAACCTGATTTTTGCAAATGCTACCGTGCGAAAACTGGCAGCAAAACTGGCGGTGTTCGGTTTGGCAATCTCCCTCGTGGTTCCCGCCAGTGTGAAGATCTCCGACCTCATCGGTGACACCTATCAGGCCCAGATCGAAGCTACCATTGAGGATGCCAGGAACACACAGAATATACTGGAAAACAGTGGCGTGGTGGATGACACTAATGCGACGGAAACAACCGGAATCGGAACAACAGAAGTTCCTGGAACTGTTACAGGTAACGTGCAGGAGAAGGAAAACAATAACTCCGGATCTGTCTCAAACATTTTCGACTGGGCAAAAGACGCTATTTCCAGCGCTAAAGATTCTGTGGCCAATGTTGTGGAAAATGTGACTATTTCTACTGAAGACCTGGTGCAGAAAGTGGAGAATTCCTTAAATCATTTTATTGAGGCAGTGGCTGTGATGATCATCACTTCCTGTGTGATCCCGATGCTGGTACTGTTGCTGTTCTTTTGGATGGTGAAGATCGTGCTGGATGTGGATCTGAGTGGCGTGAAGATCAAAGGGATGCTGCCGGAGCGGAAGGAATAGATTGTAGGAAAGAGGGGAAGAACATGGAATACCTTGCACACATTGATGGGGACAGAGAGCAATCAGTAAAAGAACATTTACAGGGAACCGCAGAGCTTGCAGAAAAATTTGCTGCAAAATTCAGGAAAGCGGACTGGGGATATTGTTGTGGAATGTTACATGACATTGGAAAATATTCCGCGGAATTTCAAAAGAAGATCAAAGAAAATCTGGATATCCGGGTGGATCATTCCACTGCCGGGGCGAAGGTCTGCGAAAATTTAGATGGCTGCTATTGGCTTCTGACTTACTGCATAGCAGGGCATCATGCAGGGTTGCCGGATCTGGGACGAGAGGGATTGCCGTCCTCTTTACTGGGGAGACTTAAGAAAAGGTTGTGCGATTACAGTGCGTATGAAAAGGAAATAGAAATCCCTCAAATTACCACACCACCCATTGCCATGAATCCGGAAAAGGATCCAAACTTTGCGCTGAGTGTATTTATCCGCATGCTGTATTCCTGCCTGGTGGATGCCGATTTTCTGGATACAGAACAGTTTATGAACAACGGAACGGTTCAAAGGGATTCCGGAGAGAGCATGGATGTTCTTTTGGAGAAATTGCAAAATTACACAGCAAAATGGCTTATAAATCGGAATGATACTACGATTGATGGAAGACGATCTGAAATTCTCCGGAACTGTCTGGAAATGGGAAAGTCCTCCAAAGGATTGTTTCAGCTTACGGTACCCACCGGTGGTGGCAAAACTGTGGCTTCTCTGGCATTTGCGTTGCAGCATGCGGTGGAGAACCATATGGACCGTGTGATTTATGTGATTCCCTATACCAGTATTATCGAGCAGAATGCGCAGGTGTTCAGGGAAATCCTGGGTAGTGAAAATGTGTTGGAAAATCACAGCAATGTAGACTATGAGAGCTCGGAAGAGTTCAAACCCATGCAGTTGGCAGCGGAAAACTGGGATAAACCGGTGGTGGTTACCACAAATGTCCAGTTTTTTGAATCCCTGTATGCCAATAAGTCCTCCAAATGCAGGAAATTACATAATATAGTAAACAGTGTCATCATATTCGATGAAGCGCAGATGCTTCCTCCAAATTATTTGAAACCGTGCATGGCAATGATAGAAGAACTGTTGCAGCAGTATGGAACAAGTATTGTACTGTGTACGGCGACGCAGCCGGCATTACAGCAGTTTCTGCCTGAAAAGTATGTTGCCCGGGAATTATGCCCACGGAGAGAGGAACAATTTCGATTTTTTGAAAGGGTAACCTATCAGAATATTGATACCGTCACGGAAGAGGAAATGGCGGAGAAACTACAGCAGGAGTGGCATGCACTGTGTATCGTGAACACGCGAAAAAGAGCACAGCGGCTTTACGAACGGCTGCAGGGAGAGGGCGTTTATCATTTATCAACCACCATGTATCCGGCGCATAGAAGACGAGTGCTTGCGGAGATTGGGAAACGACTCAAGGATGAAACAGGGAAAAAATGCATCGTCATTTCGACCAGTCTCGTGGAAGCCGGAGTGGATCTGGATTTTACTTCGGTATATCGGGAACTAGCCGGTGTGGATTCCATTATTCAGGCAGCAGGACGTTGTAATCGAAATGATAAAAGAGGAAAGGAAGAGAGCATTGTCCGCATCTTCCAGTGGGAAGACAAGGAAAGGGTATCCGGACAGCGGCAACAGATCGACACGACGAAAAATCTGCTAGCGGAGGGCAGAGATATTACTGCACTGGATAATATCACAGAATATTTTCGGAGACTATATCGCATCAAGGGCGAAAGCCTGGATATGAAGAAAATTCTGGAGAAATTTGATGGTGGAGATTATCAATTTGCGACGGTTGCGAAAGATTTTAAGCTGATTGAAGAAAATACGGTTACGGTATATATCGACCAAGAACCGGAAGCGAAGGCTCTTTTGCAGGAAATTCGGCAGCAGGGACTGACAAAGAGCCGTATGCGAAAAGCAGGGCAATATTGTGTAAGTGTTCGGAAAAAAGGGGAATATGAGAAACGGAATATGTTGTTTGAAGAAATGCGTGATGCGGGGATGGTAGAAGCTGTAGATCTGGGTGCGCAGGATTTTTATGTGCTGACGCAGGAGGAACAATACCGGGAAGACACCGGATTGAAACTGGAAGTGGAATTGGGTGGAATGATGATGTTTTAATATTGCAGGAAATGGAAGTAGCGGTACACGATGGAAAAGTGTACCGCTACTCTTGTAAGTTAATGAAAATTACAATTATTTCAATCCACAGGATATACCTGACATTGAAAGTATAACATATAATTCAAAAAAATCTAATAGTTTTAGCAATAATTTCAATTGAAATTATCATTACGAATAAAAATAGGCATTGCAAATATATTAGACTTGTAGTATAGTGAATTTGTCAGATAAATACAGATAAACTAAAATATTGTCATATCATATCTGCGAAAAGACAGTATTTTACAAAGGGGGTATTATTGTCAGACAGAAAATAGTACTACAAAGGAACAGTAAACGGGAACAGCGCTTTAATTGTGGAAAGAAGGTGGAATAAATGGGAGTCGGAGTAAAAGTAAATGTATGGGGAGACTATGCATTGTTTTCGAGACCCGAACTCAAAGTTGAACGCTACAGCTATGACATCATCACGCCCTCAGCGGCACGCGGTATTTTGGAAGCCATTTACTGGCATCCGGGAATGCGGTGGATCATCGACAAAATCTATGTCAAAAACCCTATCCAATTTACAAGTGTACGACGAAATGAAGTAAAAAGCAAGATCCTGGCAAGCAATGTATTGCAGGCATACAACGGTGCAGACAAAACATTGTATATTAGTACGAAGGAGGACATTGTACAGAGAGCATCACAGCTGCTCTGCAATGTAAGCTACACCATCGAAGCTCATTTTGAAATGACAGAGAAAGCCAACGCTTCTGATAATCCCGGAAAATTTAAGGACATTATCATGAGACGGCTGCGTAAAGGAGAATTTTATTATATGCCATACTTCGGTTGTAGAGAATTCTCGGCGCATTTTGCTCTCTGCGAGGAAGAAGAAATTCATACCGCCTATGATGTAGTAGAAGAAAAAGATCTTGGCATCATGCTGTTTGACATGGATTACAGTGATCCGGAAAATATCCAGCCTATGTTTTTCCGGGCAATAATGCGTCACGGCGTGGTGGATCTGAGAGATTGCGAGGTGCTGCGATGATACTACAGGCACTGGTAAAATACTATGAAAATCTGGCAGAACAGGGGAAAGTATCCAGGTTGGGATGGTGCCATGCGAAAGTGTCCTATGAAATCAATTTGTCTTCGGAGGGGGATATCATAGGTATTACTTCCCGAAAAATAGAGGATATGCGTGGTAAGAAAGTAGTCTGGGTACCGGCAAATCTCGTCGTGCCGGAGATGGTGACCAGATCTTCCGGTGTGGCAGCTAATTTTCTGTGCGACAATTCCAAGTATATGCTGGGTATTGACGCAGATGGAACGAACTCACGTGTAGTGGATTGCTTCCAGGCGACGAAAGAAAAGCATGGACAGATTCTGCAATCTGCACAGGGAAAAACAGCCCGGGCAATTTTAGCCTATTTTGAAAAATGGGATCCGCAGAAAGCATCAGAACATCCTGTGATTCGGGAAAACTGGGAAGAATTGACAGAAGGCGGCAATCTTATTTTCTCTGTGGAAGGGCAGGAAGCACAGGAAGATCCGGAGATTCGAGACTGTTGGGAAAACTATCGGGCGCGGAATGGTGGAGAAGATAACGGCATTTGCCTGGTTACCGGTAAAAAAGCCGAGATATCACGAATCCATAAAGCAATCAAAGGAGTACCCGGGGCACAGTCCAGCGGAGCAGCGCTGGTATCATTCAATGCACCGTCATTTGAGTCTTATGGAAAGGAACAGAGTTATAATGCACCGGTGGGAAAATATGCGGAATTTGCATATACCACGGCACTGAATTATCTGCTGTCCCAGCGGGATTACACCTTTTCCCTGGGGGATTCCATGATCGTGTACTGGGCAGAAAGCGGTAAAGAGCAGTATCAGAAGTGTTTTCTGAATATGTTTAAACCCACGAAAGATAATCAGAAAAAACTGAAGGACATTTTCGATAGCCTGAAAGAAGGCACCAGGGTTTACTTAGAAGATGCGGAGATGGATCCGAAACAGAATTTTTACATACTGGCGCTGGCACCAAATGCAGCACGATTGTCGGTCCGTTTTTTCTATGTAAATTCGTTTGGGAAAATCATACAGAATATAGCAGACCATTATGAGCGGCTCAAGATTGTAAAACCGGCATGGGAAGAACAGGATTATCTGGGGATTCGTGACATGCTGAATGAAACCGTGAATCAGAAATCAAAAGATAAGACACCGGTTCCGAACATGGCAGCCCTTGTATTGCAGGCGATTCTGTCGGGCGGACGATATCCGGCAAGTCTGTATACCTACACACTGATCCGCATTCGGGCAGAGTGCGGTAACGTGAACTGGAAACGTGCTGCTATCATCAAAGCATTTTTGATCAAAAATTATAATTGTATGAAAGGAGAAAATCTCATGGGATTGAACGAAGACCGCAATGATATAGCCTATGTATTGGGAAGATTGTTTTCCGTATTGGAAAGCATACAAAAAGAAGCAAACCCGACAATCACTACGACAATTCATGACCGCTACTTTAATTCCGCATGTGCTACGCCGGCAGTTATTTTCCCGGTGTTGCTCAAACTGAAAAACAGCCATATGAAAAAGTTGGAACGGGATAAAGGCGGAGCGAAAGTCTATTACGAAAAAGAAGTTGGGAAAATTATGGGCAAATTTGACGATTTCCCGAAACGCTTATCCCTGGAACAGCAGGGGCAGTTTGCACTTGGCTACTATCATCAACAGCAGGAAAAATATAAAAAAGGGGAGGACAAATAAATGAGTGAAGCTATTAAAAACAGATATGAGTTCGTAGTATTATTTGATGTGGAGAACGGTAATCCCAATGGAGATCCTGATGCGGGCAATATGCCAAGAGTCGATCCAGAGAGCGGACTGGGCTTGGTAACGGATGTCTGCCTGAAACGTAAGATCCGCAATTATGTCGAGACCGTAAAAGAGGATGCTCAGGGATATAAGATTTACATCAAAGAAGATGTACCCTTAAATCGCAGTGACAGAGAAGCCTGTGCGGATATGGGAATCACCGAAACGGATGATAAAAAGGTGACAGAGGAACTTAAAAAGTTAAAGAAAAATGATCCCGGTGTAGATCTTAAATTGAAGGATTATATGTGCCGGAATTTCTATGATATCCGTACGTTTGGTGCCGTAATGACTACTTTTGTAAAAGCATCGTTGAACTGCGGTCAGGTGAGAGGACCCGTGCAGATTGGATTTGCCAGAAGTATCGATCCGATCATCAGCCAAGAAGTAACTATCACCAGAGTTGCCATCACCACAGAAAAGGACGCGGAAAACAAGAATACGGAAATGGGTAGAAAGACCATCGTTCCTTATGGACTGTACCGGGCAGAAGGCTATATTTCCGCAAATCTGGCGCGGAAAGTAACCGGATTTTCCGAAGACGATTTGGAATTGCTATGGGAAGCAATTCTTAACATGTTCGAGGTAGACCATTCTGCAGCGAGAGGCAATATGGCAGTGCGGGAACTGATTGTATTCAAGCATAGCAAAGAACTGGGAGACTGCCCGGCTTATAAATTGTTCGATGCCGTAGAAGTAAAGAGAAACGAGGGCGTGGAATATCCCAGAAAATATCAGGACTATACGGTTACCGTTCACGAGGAACAGATTCCTGATTCCGTGGAAGTAAGAAGGATGAATTAATGGAATATGCAGAAGATGATTATCTCATGATATCAGGGATCCAGCATTTCAGATTCTGCAAAAGACAGTGGGCGCTGATCCATATAGAGCAACAGTGGGCTGAAAATGAACATACGGTAATCGGTGAATTAATGCATAAGAAAGCACATGATCCATATCTTACCGAAAAAAGAAGAGACACAATCATAGCGAGAGCATTACCCGTGGCGTCCAGAGAAATGGGCGTCACGGGTGAGTGTGATGTGGTGGAATTCCATAGATGTGGGGATGGAATCCGCCTGCATGGGCACAGGGGCTATTTTTCGGTATATCCGATCGAATACAAGAAGGGAAAGCCGAAGATCACAGAGGAAGACAAATTACAATTAGCGGCGCAGGCAATGTGCCTGGAAGAAATGTTTTCCACACAGATTCCGGAAGGTGCACTCTTTTACGGAGAGACAAAACGGAGGGAAATCGTGGAGATCACGGAAGAACTTCGCAGCGAAGTGCGGGAGATGTTTCAGGAAATGCATCAATATTATGAACGGCGGTATACACCGAAAGTAAAGATGGGAAAGAACTGTACTTCCTGTTCTTTAAAGGAACTTTGTATGCCCAGACTCGCAAAAACCGGTTCGGTGAAAAACTATATGGATCAGGTACTTATGGAGGAAAACGTATGAAAAAATTATTGAATACGTTATATGTTACTTCCGAAAACAGTTATCTTGCTCTGGATGGTGAAAATATTGTAATTTATGATGACAAGAAAGAATTGGGCAGAGTTCCGCTGCATAATCTTGAGGAAATTGTATCATTCGGATATCGGGGAACCAGCCCGGCACTTATGGGTGCCTGTGCAGAACGAAATATTTCTCTGTGTTACATGACTCCCCAGGGAAAATTCCTGGCACGGGTCACCGGGAAAGTGCGGGGGAACGTGATTCTGCGGGAACAACAGTATGCCAGCAGCAAAGATGAACAGGTGGGATTGGAGATTGCTCAAAATTGTATCCTTGGAAAAGTACATAATGCCAGGTGGGTTCTGGAGCGGGCAGTCAGAGATCATAGTATGCAGATTGATGCAGAGCGGGTAAAAAAGGCATCTGAAATGCTGAAAAATTCTCTGATGTTGATTCAGAATAGCACATCCAGGGACGAACTCAGGGGATATGAAGGAGAGGCAGCCAGTATTTATTTTAGCGTGTTTGACGAATTGATTCTGCAGCAGAAAAAAGATTTTACATTTCAAGGCAGGAATAAAAGACCGCCCATCGATAAAATGAATGCAATGATGTCTTTTGTGTATACATTACTGACAAATATGGAAGCATCTGCACTGGAGTGCGTAGGGTTAGATCCCTGCGTGGGATATCTGCACACAGAGCGTCCGGGTAGAGCATCGCTGGCACTGGATATGATGGAGGAACTAAGATCCGTGCTGGCGGATCGCTTTGTGCTGTCGTTGGTAAATAAGCGGATGATCACAGCTAAAAATTTTACCCAAAAAGAAAACGGCGCGGTTCTTCTGGATGATGATGGACGAAAGGTAATACTGACGGAGTGGCAGAATCGTAAAAAAGAAACCATAACGCATCCCTATTTGCAGGAAAAAGTGGAATGGGGTATGGTTCCTTATGTACAGGCAATGCTGTTGGCACGATTCCTGCGTGGCGACTTGGACGGTTATCCTGCATTCCTGTGGAAGTGAGGTGCGATATGTTAGTATTGATCACATACGATGTCAACACAGAAAATGCGACCGGCAAAGCAAGGCTGCGAAAAGTGGCAAAGCAATGCGTCAACTATGGCAGAAGAGTTCAGAATTCCGTATTTGAGTGCATTTTGGATAATGCACAGAGCATTGCGTTGAAGGCAACACTTGAGGATATTATTGATACAGAAAAGGACAGTCTTCGATTCTACTATCTGGGCAATAAATATCAGACCAAGATTGAACATATCGGGGTAGACAGAGGAATCGCCCCGGATCAGACACTGATTTTGTAACTGATGCGAAAGCCAAGCATACATAAAATGCCTGGTGGATTCGCACCTTATAAATTATGCGATTTGTTGAAATAACATACAAAGATATTTTTAATTAAAATAATTTGTTGTTAAGATTAAATATTTTAGACAATTTTTGCTGAGAGAAAAGAGAACTTTTTGGCGAAAATTGCGGTCGCTCCCCTCGTGGGAGCGTGGATTGAAATATCCGGTATGCGTGATGCAAGAGAGGGCAGAAGTGTCGCTCCCCTCGTGGGAGCGTGGATTGAAATTTGTAAGTTGCTTAAAACTTGTAGGTTTTGTTCGTCGCTCCCCTCGTGGGAGCGTGGATTGAAATGCATCTGCTGTATTATCTCCATACGCTCCGGAATCGGTCGCTCCCCTCGTGGGAGCGTGGATTGAAATATGTACTTATCGTGATACTCAATAAGTTGCACACGCGTCGCTCCCCTCGTGGGAGCGTGGATTGAAATAAGATGCAAGAGACAGAAATGGCATTCTTCCGTGGTCGCTCCCCTCGTGGGAGCGTGGATTGAAATCTAACTGCTTTTATCATACCACAAGACCTATTTGTCGCTCCCCTCGTGGGAGCGTGGATTGAAATGTATTCCAGTTCAATACTCTGCGCATCTTGCGGAACGTCGCTCCCCTCGTGGGAGCGTGGATTGAAATTTTTATTTAATCTGCGTCTACAAAATGTCTACAAGTCGCTCCCCTCGTGGGAGCGTGGATTGAAATACGTGTATCGCAGCAACATTGTGCTAACTGTGCCGTCGCTCCCCTCGTGGGAGCGTGGATTGAAATTGGAAACCTCTGCGCTCGCTCCTCCTCCACCATAGTCGCTCCCCTCGTGGGAGCGTGGATTGAAATATCAGATACTCCCATCAGACGTCCGCATTCTCTCGTCGCTCCCCTCGTGGGAGCGTGGATTGAAATATCAAGTGTCTGATATGTTGGCTTGTTCATAAGTCGTCGCTCCCCTCGTGGGAGCGTGGATTGAAATTTCCTCAGTCAGATAATCCCGGATGTTTTCTTTGTCGCTCCCCTCGTGGGAGCGTGGATTGAAATTGCCCACAGTTGGGGCATTTGTAGAACGTAACCTCGTCGCTCCCCTCGTGGGAGCGTGGATTGAAATAATGAAGCATTAAAGTCAGAGGATCCAGAGAAGGGTCGCTCCCCTCGTGGGAGCGTGGATTGAAATATTGATGAATTCAACGGCACGCTTCCAGAGTTTGTCGCTCCCCTCGTGGGAGCGTGGATTGAAATCGACAATATTTTTCAGCTGTCCGCTATCTATCCGTCGCTCCCCTCGTGGGAGCGTGGATTGAAATGTGAAAGTGAAAGGGAAAATCACTGAAACAGTAAAGTCGCTCCCCTCGTGGGAGCGTGGATTGAAATCAGCTTGCAGCAGGGGCAACACAGCTGGAATATCACGTCGCTCCCCTCGTGGGAGCGTGGATTGAAATTTTGTCCGTTTAGCATTGCGCCCAGAATTTGTGGGTCGCTCCCCTCGTGGGAGCGTGGATTGAAATACGTCTGTCGCCGTCTTCTTCATGAATGAACGTCCCGTCGCTCCCCTCGTGGGAGCGTGGATTGAAATGGGAAACGCACTTTGTAATCAAATGTTTCCATTGCGTCGCTCCCCTCGTGGGAGCGTGGATTGAAATAGCCATCTGATACCATATCTGACAGCAACACCGGCGTCGCTCCCCTCGTGGGAGCGTGGATTGAAATATGATAGCGGCAACATCGAAAGATGCAGCTGCACGTCGCTCCCCTCGTGGGAGCGTGGATTGAAATCATGTAAATAGAAAAAGTACACCTCCCATTGGGGTCGCTCCCCTCGTGGGAGCGTGGATTGAAATCGTCAATCATTGCTACGTTGCTAGCTGTCACAAGTCGCTCCCCTCGTGGGAGCGTGGATTGAAATTGGATCGGCTATCGATAACAGATACGGTAGACCCGCGTCGCTCCCCTCGTGGGAGCGTGGATTGAAATTCTACTGGGTGCAGTAGTAAGCGGAGCCGCCGCCGTCGCTCCCCTCGTGGGAGCGTGGATTGAAATATTTTCCACCGCCTTTTCTAACGACATATTAGTGTCGCTCCCCTCGTGGGAGCGTGGATTGAAATGCATCTACGTTGCTATCGTCATACACTCCGGAATCGTCGCTCCCCTCGTGGGAGCGTGGATTGAAATGCTTGGTAGGTGTCACCGGCTTTATTTATTTGTGTCGCTCCCCTCGTGGGAGCGTGGATTGAAATTTGGTCTGTACAAGGTGCTAATGCTCCATGTATTGTCGCTCCCCTCGTGGGAGCGTGGATTGAAATAGCTGCAAAGTAGCAGCACCGGCAGATTCCGCCGCGTCGCTCCCCTCGTGGGAGCGTGGATTGAAATCCAGCGTATTAATAAAAATACTGATATCCTTAAGCGTCGCTCCCCTCGTGGGAGCGTGGATTGAAATACCATTTTTAAAAGAAAAATGACCAGAGTCATTTGTCGCTCCCCTCGTGGGAGCGTGGATTGAAATTTAAGGGTTTGGAACGCCGCAGAGCGGCAGAAAAGGTCGCTCCCCTCGTGGGAGCGTGGATTGAAATCATTATTCAGACGCCCAAGACAGATATACCGAAAACGTCGCTCCCCTCGTGGGAGCGTGGATTGAAATCTGCCGACGCAGGCCGCAATCAAGCATCAGGTGAAAGTCGCTCCCCTCGTGGGAGCGTGGATTGAAATCCTGGTCTTTTGATAAATGCGGACGAAGACCTTGTCGCTCCCCTCGTGGGAGCGTGGATTGAAATAAACTCCTCAGCAATCAACGCGTATACGTCAAGGCGTCGCTCCCCTCGTGGGAGCGTGGATTGAAATCGCTCGATTTAGTGCGGCTGTTGGGTGTATAGTGTCGCTCCCCTCGTGGGAGCGTGGATTGAAATACCTCGTCAGTATTCAACCGCTCACGCTTGTCATGTCGCTCCCCTCGTGGGAGCGTGGATTGAAATCAGACATATCCATCAAAGTCACCAGTAGCTAAACGGTCGCTCCCCTCGTGGGAGCGTGGATTGAAATCGTCTGCTGGATGAAAGTGACGGCACTCTTTACGGTCGCTCCCCTCGTGGGAGCGTGGATTGAAATGGAACTTCGGCAGCTTGTCACGGTAGAACACAAGTCGCTCCCCTCGTGGGAGCGTGGATTGAAATAATTGCTAAATTATACAAATATGTTCCCATATTTGTCGCTCCCCTCGTGGGAGCGTGGATTGAAATATTGACCAAATAGTTACTTCCCATGCTGGTCGTAGTCGCTCCCCTCGTGGGAGCGTGGATTGAAATTTCAGAGTCTATTGATCTCACCCGTTCTAGATATTGGTCGCTCCCCTCGTGGGAGCGTGGATTGAAATTCCCAATAAAATGGGATATATTTGTTGACATTCCCGTCGCTCCCCTCGTGGGAGCGTGGATTGAAATCTAGCATTTCCGGTACACCGTTCTCTCCCGCCATGTCGCTCCCCTCGTGGGAGCGTGGATTGAAATTCTCCACAAGTCCATGAAATCCTTGCCGTTACACGTCGCTCCCCTCGTGGGAGCGTGGATTGAAATTTGACATGAGCATTACTGAGAATATTGATAAGTTGTCGCTCCCCTCGTGGGAGCGTGGATTGAAATAATTACTTCAAGTTTTGGAATTTTGAGAGCACATGGGTCGCTCCCCTCGTGGGAGCGTGGATTGAAATGTTATGACAGGCATCAATACCCTCCTCTGAGCTGGTCGCTCCCCTCGTGGGAGCGTGGATTGAAATTTGAAATTGATAAGATCTGTATCAGGATTGAGCTCGTCGCTCCCCTCGTGGGAGCGTGGATTGAAATCGGAATCTTTTGGAGACGTGCGGGACTATAGCCGTCGCTCCCCTCGTGGGAGCGTGGATTGAAATATGTTGGAACTCCTTTTTATAGAATCTTTTGTCGTCGCTCCCCTCGTGGGAGCGTGGATTGAAATCAATGACATGTTAGTCAGCTTGTAACTGCACCTAGTCGCTCCCCTCGTGGGAGCGTGGATTGAAATATGTAATGGTACACCCGGCTACCCATACGTAAAGTCGCTCCCCTCGTGGGAGCGTGGATTGAAATCCGTTAGCAAATGTCTGCAACGCTCGAAAGCTTGTCGCTCCCCTCGTGGGAGCGTGGATTGAAATTGTATTAAGTAAAGGGGAATCCTCCCCGGGGGAGGTCGCTCCCCTCGTGGGAGCGTGGATTGAAATCCTTGTATACATAACCGCGATTGATCCCCAGCTAAAGTCGCTCCCCTCGTGGGAGCGTGGATTGAAATATGTAATGGTATACCCGGCTACCCGTATACAAACGTCGCTCCCCTCGTGGGAGCGTGGATTGAAATCAAGAAAAAGTATACCATGTGGGTAAAGCAAGGGCGTCGCTCCCCTCGTGGGAGCGTGGATTGAAATCTTCTTTGATGTTAATATTGTTGTTTTTGACCTGGTCGCTCCCCTCGTGGGAGCGTGGATTGAAATATCTGCATTGAAGACTTTTTCTGCCGACATGGCGTCGCTCCCCTCGTGGGAGCGTGGATTGAAATCCCTCCGTATGGTTTTTTCTTTATCCTACCATAGTCGCTCCCCTCGTGGGAGCGTGGATTGAAATCGTAACAGATCCGGCATCTTGTACCAGATCGGAGTCGCTCCCCTCGTGGGAGCGTGGATTGAAATTTTGACAAGATCAAGGAACTGATCGACTTTGGAGCGTCGCTCCCCTTGCGGGAGCGACGATTGAAATAGAAAAGACAATCGTATATAATGTACTATATGATTACATAGAAGGAGGACATTTAATTGAGCAAGACGGTCAGGCAAAGCAATTGGGCAACGGAAACGCTTATGGAAGCCCCATTTTGGAGAAACGGAATGACACCGGAAGAATACGAGACGGAAAACAGATATTTGAGTAAAAATTTCTATAAGCAAAAAGATGGAAACTATATGCCACTTTGGATGCAAGAAGAGAACATGAAAGAATAATTAGTTCTTTGGATTTTTTTATTTACAGACAAGAAATGCTTTATATTGAAAGCAAAACAGATTGTAATAATTTCTTATACTATTCTATTTTATGTCTGATATCGTATGTTGTGTTGATAACTATGATGTCTTTAGAAATTGGTTTTAACAGAATCTATTTATATTTCCTATGTAACAATTTGAATTTTTAATGTTATGTCACGTGAATTTTTGTGTAAAATTGTGTATTTTACTATTGATTTTGCGCAAAATTGTGTATAATATAAAAGGAGAAAAGAATGCATCCACGAAAGAAAACAATTAAAGAATTGGAAAAGAACGGTTTTATTTTTAGAAGACATGGAGCAAGTCATGATTTGTATTTTCAACCGAATACCAAGCAGACAATTCCTGTAAAACGTCATGATTTTAATGAAAATGATATGCGCTATATCTTCAAAGAAGCAAATATAGAAGGAGGCAAATGACATGCAATACACATATACCGCAGTTATTACTGAAAAAGATGGCACTTTCTATGCAAAGGTTCCGGATGTGGACGGGTGTATTACTACAGCACCGACTTTGGCAGAGGCGATTGCCCTTATTACAGATGCATTGAATCTTTGTCTTGTTGGTCTGGAAGATGAGGAAATTACTCCGAATGAGCCTACACCGCAGTCAGAGATTCCTCATTTACCGACAGATATTCTTACGATCATTCAGGCAGACACTATAAAATATCGTAGCATGACTGACACCAAGGCAGTTCGCAAAAATGTCTCGCTTCCGGCATGGATGTCCAAACTTGCCGATAAGCGAGGAATCAATTGCTCCAAAGTATTGCAGGAAGCACTTACCGCTAAACTTTTATAACTATAGAAAATCAGTATTTTTACCAAGGAGGTCCTCCCCATGTCCCACCCCATCCAATCCGAAGCCCATCTCACGACCTTCGAAGCCATCAGCATGATCGTCGGCAACAGCATCGGCACGGGCATCATTGCCGTTCCGTATCTTGCCACGAAGAACAGTATGCTGGATGTCGTGTGGATGGTATTGATTGCATATTGTGCGAACGTGATTCTGCACCTGATCATTGCCGAGTTGTCCTATAACAACGGTGGCGTCCAGCTGGTAAAAAGTTTCGAAGGAGAGCTGTTCCACGGCACAATGAAACAGATCTTCAGTTGGGGCGTATTTATTGTCTACGGGCTGGCAATTATGATCGGTGTCAGCGGCAACATCAACGGCGGAGCACAGATTTTTGTGAACTGGTTCGGAATGCCTTTCGTGGCGGCGCAGATTTTGTACTATGTGATCGCCGGAGTCGTGGTGTTTATCGGCATGAAAGCCGTAGGCATCGCACAGAAGTACGCAGTCATTGTCCTCATGGGAATTGTGGCAGTGATGACGGTAGGAACTTTTCTGCATCCGCTGAATTCTTTGCAACGGGCACAGTTCCACTGGAATAATCTGCTGGCGCTGTACAGCATGGTGGTATTCGCAACTTCCGCCAATCAGGCAGTGATCCAGGTGGTGAAAGGTCTGGATGGCAACGCGAAACAGATCCGCCGCTCCATTTTCATCGGTTTTGGGCTTTCCTCAGTGTTTGTCCTGATCGTAACGGGCACGGTTCTCCTGGGAACCAAGGGAGCGCTGGAAAAAGAACTGGCATACATGCAGTTGGGAGAGAGTATCGGTACCTGGGCGATGATCCTGGCAGGCGTATTTTCCCTGTTTGCTTTACTTACCACGTTCTGGAGCAATACTCTCGCCCTCCGCGATGTGGTTCATGAGCAGATCGGCAGCGGCAACCGCATCAGCTGGCTGATCGCCACAGTTCCCTGCATCCTGTTTGCGGTGTTTGGCGTGAACAGCTTTATTGTTCTGACCCGGATCATGAGTGGCGTTGTGGTACTGGTGAGTATCATGCTGGTGCTGACATACGGTAAATCCAGAAAAAAGGCGGGCAGCAGTCCTATCTGCGGTGTGATCGGCACGGTGCCTTTTCAGGTGCTGATGGTGATTTCAACAGTACTTTCTGCAATAGGAGCATTGATCCCGTTGAGTTAATCCCCAAAAAGAAAAGAGATTCTTATGTATACTTCCAAAAACTTTCAGATTCGGGACGAAGAGACTTTTTCTCTTTGCATCCCGACGGACAGAGATTATAAAATATTGCAGCTGACGGATCTGCACCTTGGTTTCGGCATGTTTTCCGGGAAAAAGGACAGACTGGCGCTGGCAGCGGTGACGGAGCTGATCCGCCGGACGGGACCGGATCTGATCGTCCTGACCGGAGATTCTGTTTTCCCGTTTTTCCCGAAAAGCGGTACCATGAACAACCGAAAGCAGGCAGAAAAACTGCTGGCATTTCTGGATGGTTTTCAGATTCCCTATACTCTGGTCTTTGGTAACCATGACTGTGAAATGGGCTCCACCTGCAATAAGGAACAGCTGGCGGAGATTTTCACTACGGGAAAATATGCCGTTTTTACCAAAGGAAGATATGAGCACAGTCCTCAGAATCCCATTACCGGCGTAGGAAATTTTGTAGTAGACCTCACAGATGATCAGGGAAAACTGTTACTTCCGCTGATTCTGCTGGATTCCAACATGTATGGTGACGGCTGGTTTTTCAGTGGTTTCGACTGCATCCATGAGGATCAGACGGACTGGTGCATGGAAAAACTGAACGAGAGAAAAGTGCCTGCCATGGCATTTTTCCACATGCCGCCCGCAGAATTTAAGGAAGCTTATGAGAAAATGAAATTGGGCGATCACAGCGTGATTTATGAACACGGCAGTATCGGAGAAAAGGACGAGTACTTCGGAATATCGAATCAACCGCCACATTTTTTCGAAAAAGCGGTGGATAACGGCTGGCTGAAATGGATATTCTGTGGACACGATCACCTGAATACATTATCCCTGATATATCAGGGCATCCGCATGACCTACGGAATGTCCATTGATTATCTGGGATATTCCGGCATTGCGAAGCAATATATCCAGCGTGGAGCCACGCTGATCACGAGGAAGACAGACGGGAACATAGATATCACTATGGTACCGTTGAAAACGGTTATTTCGACACGAGTAAGGGGAGCCTGATGAAAGGCTCCCCCGATTTGTACGAGAATGATTAGTAATTGATACCGCTGATGCCGAGTACTCCGTTCTGGACATTGAAGGTGATGTTGGGGCCGTCACCGGTGCTGTAGAGGGTGAAGCCTGCCATGCTGGGGCTTAATTCGGACAGATCAGCATTAGCCATAGAGTCTTTCAGCTCAGGGGTGAAGATTTTGTCTGCACCTAAGGCAATCAGATCTTCCCTGGTTTCGATCACACTGCCATCGCCCAGAGCAACATAGACCGGATAATTGACCAGATCAGCGAGAGCATTCAGGTCTTCAGCGGCTACGGCATCCTGGATCTTTTTAGCGAAAGCGGCAGCATCCTCTGTGGAAACTGCAAAGTTGTCTTCATATGAAGTACCATTGGCCGCATCAGCAGAAACTTCTGTAGTTGTCTCAGCACTAGCTTCAGCAGCAGAACTTTCAACAGTAGAAGCCTTCGCACCGCTTTCGGAAGTCACCGTACTTTCCGCCGAAGCTGCTGCATTTCCCTGACTGCCACAGGCAGCAAAAGACAATACCATCACAGTAGTTAAAAGTGCACAGATCATTTTGTTTTTCATAAGTAAAACTCCTCTCTTAAATAAAACCATATCTTACAGGTCTCTGATGGTTAGACTATGCATCTGCTGCAAAAGTTTCAAAAAATATCAAAAAAATATCAAAAACATCCACCCAAAAGAAAAACCTTCTGTTAAAATGTAAAAATAAGACAGATGAAAACAATAGAATAGGAAACTACCATGGAACCATATTACTATCAGAAAATGAACAAGCCCCAGCAGGCCGCCTATCACGCTATGCAGCAGGGAGTGCTGGCGCTGGCAGACGAGATCCAGCTGCCGCGGATCCCGGCGGAAGAATTGTATGACGTATTTTTCCGACTGCGGCTGGATCATCCGGAGATCTTCTGGGTGGTGAGTTATCGGTATAGATATTATCAGGACTCCCCCAACATCATCTTCGTGCCGGAGTATCTGTTTGAGAAAAATAAGATCAGAGAACATCAGAAAGCCATGCAGTCCCGGGTGGAAAAGCTGGCAAGACCTGCCGCAAAGTTCACAGAGTGGGAAAAAGAGAAGTACATTCACGACTTTATCTGCGAAAATATCACCTACGATAAGTTGAAAAAGCCCTATTCCCATGAGATTATCGGACCGCTGGGACAGGGCGTGGGTGTCTGCGAGGGCATTGCCAAATCGGTGAAGGTGCTTTGTGATGCGCTGGGTGTGTGGTGTGTAATCGCTATCTGCGGCAACAATCCGGAGAAAGGGATCAAGTACCGTCACACCTGGAATATTGTGCGGATCGGCGGGCAGTATTACCATCTGGATGCCACATTTGACAATACATTGGGAAAACATCAGGGCAATGCGGAAGCACCCGGAGAGATCCGCTACGACTATTTCAATCTGGGAGATAAAGCAGTGTTCCGGGATCATGAACCGTTGATCGCCCCGGCACCCGGCTGTCCGGACAACGATCATTTTTATTACAAGGAGAAAAAACTTTCCTTTACGAAAACGGAAGAAGTATATAAAAGAGCACAGCAGATGGCGAAAAAAGGCCGGGCCATGACGTTCCAGTGGCGGGGAGGCTATCTGACCAGAGAAGTCCTGCAGGAACTGTTGGAACTGATCCGCAAGGCAGGCGAGGAGCGGCAGAAGACCGCCCGGATCAGTCTCAACTGGCCACAGGCGGTCATTCATTTCAGCTATGTGGAAAATGCAGGCATCCCGGAGCCGGAGGTCGTCATGGAAGACGCCAACGAAGGAGAACAGTTCGACACCGGGGAATAAAGGTATGGGATGATGTCAGGATCAAGAATTCTCCGGCTTCAATGCGCACTCCCGGAATAACGCATTGACGGCCAGCTTATAGTCGCTGGCATCTGTGGCTTTGCGGATCTTTTTTACGTATTTGTCCGGAGATTCGAGGCTGTGGCCTAAGAAAGTCCAGAGATCCTTCATCTTATAGAGCGTATTGGTATCGCCGGACATGATCTCCTGATAACCGGTCAGGAGGGAAGTGTGGAATTCCTTCAGGACAGCCAGCCGCTCTTCACAAGACGGCAGCGCAACACTCTCCGTGGAGGCAGCCTTCAATTCCTGCAATAATCCCGGATTCTGCAAAATTCCCCGGCCGATCATGACCGTATCGATACTGGGAAGCTTCGTAAGAATCTGCGTTAGCGACTCCGGAGAGGTAATATCCCCGTTATAGCACAGCGGACATTGCAGGGCTTCCACCGCCTCTGCGAAAGCTTCCAGATGAGGTGTCCCCTTGTAACCTTCCTTTTGCAGTCTGGGGTGAATGATCAGTTCCTTGATGGGGAATTTTTGATATATTTTAAGCAGTGGAGCCCATTCATCCATGTAGTCCATGCCGATGCGGGTCTTGATGGAGATTTCCAGTGGACATTTTTCGAAGATCTCGTCCAGAAAATCCTCCAGTTCCCGGGGCGTGCCTAAGAAGCCGGCACCACGGTTTTTTGTCACCACCGTCCCGGAAGGACAGCCCAGATTCAGATTGACCTCGTGGTAGCCATATCCGGCCAGCTGCTCTGCCAGCGACAGAAATTCCTCCGCCTTATTGGTCAGGATCTGCGGTACGGTGTACATGCCCACATTATGTTCCGGAAGCACATCGTTGCGTTCTCTGCTGTTCATGTGCCGATTGGAGATAAAAGGGGTAAAATATTTGTCCATGCCGCCGTAACAGCGGTTCCAGTTAGTGCGAAAATTATAAGTGGTCAGTCCCTCCATGGGGGCAAGATAATATTTCATAAAAATGTATGCCTTTCCGTAACCTGCAAGCGTTCCATTGCATTTCCGGCGTATGCTTTCGCAGATTGTACTTTGTATCGGGTGTTTTGCCAAATCCCTTATGCAGAGATATTCTCAATAACGGGATTGCTCTTTACATGATTATAAACAGTTACTATTATAATAGAGATAGTAAAAATTGCAAAGAAAACCGCAAAGATCCAAAAAGAAAGCGGCTGGAAGAAGGAATAAAGATCATGACTGAAAAAACAGAAAATAATACCATAAACCTAACCACCAACGAACGCACCCAGCAGGAGATCACCATCTCCGGCAACCCCGGGAAACCGGTCGGGGAGGATGGGGAGAAGATGCTGTGCCGCATGAACGAAAGCCACTACGCAGTGACCGGCTGGGCGCTGGAACACTGGAAGATCCGGGAGAATGACCGGATTCTGGACATCGGCTGCGGTGGAGGAGCAACTCTGAAACGCATGAGTGAAGAGGTGCGTGACGGACATCTGATCGGAGTGGATTATTCCGCCACTTCACTGGAGCTTTCCGGGAAAACCAATGCAGAAGCACTGCAGCAGGGAAAAATGGATCTCGTGGAAGCCTCAGTGGAAAAACTGCCCTTTGCGGACAATGCTTTTGACAAGATCATTACGGTGGAAAGCTTTTATTTCTGGCCGGATCCCGCGGAGAATCTGAAAGAAGTCTACCGGGTATTGAAGGAGCAGGGAACCTTTTTACTGGTGGCCGACATTTACCAGAAGGAGAATCTGCCGGAACAGGTACGGGAAAACATTCAAAGATTCCATCTGTTTAATCCCACACCGGAAGAATTCCGGGAACTGCTGGAAAATGCAGGATTTGAAGAGGTACGGATTCACTTAAAAGACGGCGAGGACTGGATCTGCGCGGAAGGGCACAAATAAGCAGTAGAACCCTTCGGAAAAACGCAAAAACCGGGTGGAAGTCCGAAACGGAACACGCTAGAATCAGAAACGTAGAAAATGTGAAAGTATCCATGAAAATATTCAAAGGAGAAAACAATAACCATGTATAATCAGAATTATAAAGTAGAACTTCCCCAGTTCCCGGACCGGGAGGTGTCCATAGCAGAATACGGCGCGAAGAGCGGCGATTTGCAGATCGAGACCGGCAGACACAATGCGGAGGCCATTAACCGCGCGATC
>OHCF01000498.1_pt1 | contig 21197 bp, 33 predicted proteins | sample 1577511 | NCBI WGS metagenome assembly OHCF01 (sample SAMEA3879568, study PRJEB24766) | human gut metagenome | biome: human-associated habitat; feature: feces | place: USA | collected 1985/1987 | reverse complement strand
CTGCATGAATCTGAAAAAACTGGCAAAGATGATAGCCAGGAAGGGAAAAAGGGGAACCCAAAAGTGTTTATTATTGATCAAGTACACACTTTTTGAACCCAAAACAAGAAAAACGCTTCTGGAGTGCTGACCAAAAGCGTTTTGTCTACAGTCTGAGATAGGTACTATTACCTATCTATTTATGTCAAAAAATTCCGTAAAAATGGTCTGTTTTATTTAATTTTCCATAGTATATTCTATGCAGTTTAAGGAGCATACAATATTTTCTTTATCATCGAAAAAATTATGACCATTTGTAAGTTGAATAAAATACTGTTGAATCATTTTGTAGATTTGAGATGCCTCATCCAGTAAAGCAAAAAACATATCTACATTTTGTGGTGAAATCATCCTATATGGAAATACAAAATTGCCGCTATCCGAGGTAATAAATAATATTTGTGGAGCGATAAATTTGTATTCTTCTGGTGGCAATGCAGTTATATGTGTATCTGAGCCTATGGTTGTAACATCAATTGTATAATGCGTATTCGTAGTATAAGTGTAATGATTTAGAATTGGAGTCTCACGACTTTTTATTAATTTCATATTTCATCATACTCCTCAAAATATTGTTTTGTTTTTTATGTGATAATGCATAACCATGTTTACTTTTTATAATTGATCTAAATAATTATAAAAATCTTTTTTCTTATATCTATTAAATTGTTTTTCATAAATTCCAAACATCATTTCCTGCAAACTTTCCATATTTGCTTTTTCCGGTAATACCGTATGTTTAACAGCATAAATATATTCATCCTGTACACATTTGAGTAAATCATAAAATTCAGGACGCACTTTCTTTCCATCTTCCGTCATATACTCTCCATTGCGGATAGACATTAGCATATCATGTTCTTTTTCACGATAAGTGATAATCTGACCGATTGCATTTAAGTCTGTTCCCATTAAATACAATCTTACCAGATGCATCATATGTTTTGCCAATTTAATATCTGTCTTTTTTGTATTTCGTTTATTGATATTGCCATATTCACTCTGAATTTTATGTACCTGACTTATCATAGCTTTAAAATCGGTAATAGGTACATTGGTAAACTCACCGGATAATAATAAATGATCGTTACTTACATCATCCAACAATTCTCTGTAAGGATAAATACAATGGAATTCTTCGGTGCTCACCTGTTTGATATCCAAAAAGATATGTTCATCATTATGCATTGCACGAAACGATTCCATTGCTCTGCTAAGGCTGTCTTTTAGCATCTGTAATTTTTTATCATCGTTTTCTCCGTTGCCCAATAATCCATGTTCCATTTTTCCAATCCAAATAATGCAGACATTGGCGTAGCTGCAATACCACGGATATCTACATCACTGGTCGGTAAATTTGTACCATATGCTCTACTACCGCCCAATGTCAATAATAGAATATGGTTTCCAAGATATGGATTTGTACGTAAAAAATCATATTCGGATGTCTGTAAAAGTTTCTTATAGTCCATAATCCTCTTCCCTTTCATAATCACTCATATCTGTCGTAAATTCATCTGCGCCATCGAAGGCAGCCCGTATTGCCATAAGATTTGTACGTTTTTCCAATTCATGTAAAGCAACTAACGGACTTGCTCCTCTACCTCTTAGTAAAGCACCTTTAAATATCTCGTCTGCAACGGTATCATGAAAAGAGTATCCAACATTATCTTCCGGCGTTCCTGTTCCTCCGGAAAAATGTGCCATAGTAACAGAAGTTTTTTCAGAATTTGCGTTATGGGTTTTATCTTCTGTATATGTTTTTAGTTTATATTTCACTTTATCTTCCGGACAAACGAAAGTATTGATTGCATCGACAAATAAATCCATTTCTTCTGCGGCTCGATCATCGTTTGTGGAAAGTGGAATTCTTATAACTAATTTTTTAGGCTTTGCCTTAACTTTCATATTTTGGAGATTCTTTTTGCAATAATTTAAAATTGCTTCGTAATCATGCTCAGAATTGCATTTGATTTTTATATATTTTTGATTATTCTCCATACTCAAAATCCTCTATACTTTCATTCTCTAATTCTTCTTGTGTTATTACTAATTTCAATGCTGTCGTATCAAATTCTGTTAAAACCGCAGTACCATATTTTGTACTAATGTAGAAATCATGCTCATCAAAGGGAATTCCTTTTATTAGCTTCTGTGCAAAAACAGCTTCCTCCGCAGAAGAACATTTGATTTCCATTTCTCCATCCGTAAAAATTTTTACAAATACATCTGTACCTGCGATTTTACCGGTTGTATATTGTTCCATGCGTAAGTCTAATGAAGATTCTGCAATACATTTTTGGATATATTCGATATCTTGTAACCTTAAATCATCCATATATAGAATAATTTCATCACTACATATAGAATAAATATCCTTTTTTAGGAAATGTGGAAATGATGTTAAAAATGTCTCGCCTTCGAATTGTATTTTAGAAAGGAAATCCGACATTAAATAAGTTTCATAAGCAATGACTCTTTTCGGATTACAGTTTCCAAATACTACCTGTCTGATATATTTTGAAGTTGCAAAATAGGGAATGTCTGTAAACATCGCCATAAATTGACTCCAACTCTTATCAATATCCTGTGTAAGACCTGGGGCGAATGGTGTTCCTGTTTCGTTTCCATAATGTACTAATGCATTAAAGTTTGCTTTTTTCATATCAATCGAAAGAAAGCTTTTCCCGATATTTTTATCTTTATAAGTATCCCTCTTTGGTATACCTTCTCCATATATCGGGAATTCCTTATACATATCAGCTTTATTTAAGGACTGAAAAGCTTCTGATTCTTTAATATAGTTAATGATTCTATCTTTTAAATCGTTATAATAAGCAAGATATGCCTGTTCATCAGAATCAAATCGGATACGGAACATAGAGCAAAATTCTAAATACTTCTCATAAGCATCAAATAATTTTAATCGTTCAGTAAAAATAGGCTCTGAATATACTTTTATAGGCAAGTTTTGGTCTTTACAAAAGCGTTTCTTTAAGCTTTCAGTTAGGGTAATCATAGGTTTCCTCACTTTCTTTTTCTTTTATTTTATCCGGACCACCCACGACAATGAAACGGTCATCTAAAACAGACTCTAAAATTGGTTTGACATCTTTTTGATAGTCTAACTGTCCATTCGTACATCCAGGACATGGTAAAAAACATCGTTTAATGTCGTTTTCATCGCATAGTTTTACCAGCTCTTCTGCAGAACGTTTAATCAATGCACTGTCACTTTTATCCCGCCAGTTATTTTTAGTAGGCATGGTAAAAACATGATACATTTGCGTTTCTCCAAGCAGATCATCCACCTGATAAATGCCGCAATCATAAGCATGATTTCCACCCTTTTTTAATAAAGCACCTAATTTGATTTCAATATTGGGAAATAATTCCCTGGCAGAAAGAGCAATTCCTTTCCCCATGATTGCAAAACCTTTGGAATTAATGCATCCATTAGTCGTCACACAAACAGCATCGGTGATATCCATTGGATAAGTAAAAAGATCGCCATCGTCTATAATTTCGTGCATAGTTTTTCTCCCCTTATTTTTTCATCTGTTTATATATGTCAAAAAAATCCACAAATCTGGTTTCTTTTCATAGGAAAATTAGGGAAAAGAATTTGCAAAAAAATAAAGCCCAGAGAATATTTCTCTGGACTTCTTAATATTGTTTATTTTATCTACTGTCGAGTGTCTCTTTTAGATTTTCCAAGCATGTATCTTTGTATTTTCTACTATCCAAAATAGCTTGTCTGTAATCGTCATATGTTTTGAATTCTTTGTATTCCATATCAGGTAAATAATAGCACTGTTCTCCTCTGCACATTTCATATTCATTTGCTGCAACAACAAAATACATATCAATTTTCGATTTTACCGCATCATTCAATACCATACGAATAAACTTTTTTAACTCTTCTATTTTGTCTATAGATAATCCGCTATCTGAGGCATCCAAAAAGATCCAAAGTTCTCGTTTATTAATCTTAGCACATCTACGTACAGTGTCTCCAATCTTTCTGGCAAATTCCGCTAAATTATGATATAACTGCTCACCTTCGGAACTGGTTGCAAGAATTCCTAATAATTTGATGTCATATTTAACGTTTAAAGCATCATCCATTGCTCTATTTCTACCATGTATGACATCGTTATAGGTAAGATTCATAATACCCTGTTTCTCTAATTCTTGTTGTAATTGCAGAATCAGAGATGATTTCCCGGCACCATTACATCCAGAAAGTACCGTTAAACCGGATTTCAATGTTACAAAGTCAGTTTTATACATATCATATTTCAAATCATATAAATCTTTCCAAACTGTGAAATTTCGATAAGCCATTATCTGTCCTCCATTTCTGGGAACTGATATATATAATCTTTTCCGGGCACTAACAAAATCTGTTCATATAAACAAATATCCTGCATAGATACCTGTTTATTCAGATGCATATGTCCAAAATACCATTTTTTATACTCAGTTGTGGCACGTACTTCTTCCAGATAATTGGAAATAATATCTGGTTGATATAAGCCCCTGCCACCCATTAAAAACATATCGCTGGTACATGGACTATGGGAAATAATATAATCGACCTTATTTTCACATTTTTTCAGGTTTTCTAAGCCTTCTGCCATCTCCTGTTCGTTCGGCAATTCTCTCTCCCACCAGGAAACGCCTTTAATTCGATACATAGCATTCATGGAATCTAAATACTTTCGTTTTGCTTTAAAATCAGGATCTTGTGTTCCGAATGCATATGCCGCTGGGTCTAAAATACCGTCCTGTATATCATGTGAAGATGCTCCCCCGAAAGTAAAGTACGTTTGCCCTTGCAGAGTAAAAACCTGTCCTCTCATCAGATGGATCACATTTGGTCGTACAAAATGAACTTTTCCGCCATTCCATTCCGATACAGGCATTGCATCTAATCTGTCATGGTTTTCATGATTTCCATCTACAAAAAGCGTAGTAAATGGTTTATTCTGCAGCCAGTTCAGCCAATACCTTTCATTTTTTGATTCTTCTTTATCCCATACCAGTCCAAAATCACCACAAATAATAACATAATCCTCTTTTGTCATTGTATCCTGCTCTGGAAAAGCCTCTTTGGAAAAGCGGGTAGGGTCTCCATGTATATCGCCTGTAATATAAATCATTGTTTTATTCCTTTCTCTCTTGGGACTGCATATTTGTATATGCCATCGTATCCATATATTAGCAAATTTGCAGGTTTTTCTATATCTGCCAGAACTTTTACGGTAAAATTTCTACCATTTGATTTTATTTCTATTCTATCCCCTTTTTTAATGGTAGTTTCATAATAAAAATAGGATGTTACATTATCCGGGAAATGCAGATATTCTGCCTTCCAAAATAAAGTGATTGCAAACAATACAAATAAGAATAAAAGAATTCCCCCAGCAGGAGAAAGTAAGGAGTCTCCATATGTATATAAAGTAAACACAAAATAAAAACCCACTCCCCCTAGCAGAAGAAAAGCTTTGACTTTTTCCCATATGATATATCGGTTATATATTTTATTATTTGCAAGTTCTAGGTAATAGTATTCCATAATTTTAACACCTATATAGTATCTTTTCAAATTTTGTCATTGGTCTCATGTTTACGATCGATCCGATTCGCACATCCCGTTCGTAGTTTTCTTTTGAAAATTTAGAAAAATATCTATGACGACCATTATTGTAGGTGACCTTTATGTTATGTAAAATTTCATCGTTCATCTTCTAACAGCACCTCATCTTTTGCCTGCTCAGGACCGGTCTTTGGCATTTCTTTGATATTTCCAAGCCATTCTGCTACCATATGTCTATGACAAAAATCTCCGTCCTTTTCATAGCATAGAAGTACCGCATCTTTTTCTCCTGCTAAGGCTTCGATCTTTTTCATAATAGTAGCTTTATCCAGTTTCGCTAATTTTTCCTTATACTTTTGATCATATTCGGCTTCTGTGATTTCCCCGGTTTTTAAGCCATTCACTAAATCGAATCCCGGGTATAACTCAGGGATACATTTTGTTTCAAAGGGATACCATTTTGGTACAGAGGTAGAAATTCGAATATGTACTAGATCTGGAAATGCTTTTGCTCTTGCATAATAGGAAGTATATATCATTTTATTTTGCTCCTTTACGTTTTTATTTTGTTACTTATATATGTCAAAAAATTCCGTAAAAATGAGCAAAAAAATACCCCAAGTTTAAAACCTGGGGTAAAAAATTAACCAACATGTTCGTTAGTTTGTGTGCAATATCTCTCTAATATTACACGTTCAACATAAGCAAGTGCAATCCAGAAATTTTTATATCCATATCTTATTATAGCAAGAATAAGTATGGTATAGTAAACGGGACGAGGTAACGAGTAATGCATTAAGTCAGTTAATCCATCTATGATCGAAACTAGAAAATAGCTCCACGCTACTGCTGCCAAAATACCCATAGAAATTACAACAGGTCTAAAAATTGCTAATCTTCTTAATAATTCTGCAATTATTCCCATACCAAGGAAGAATGAGATTACAGTATATGCAACCTTTCCAGTATAATAGTTCGTAACCATCGCAATAAAAATACCGCAAAGGATACCAATAAGCGAATACCAAAATTTAACAGGCATTATAACATTTTTAACGTCATCCCCTTTTTCTACTTTATAAATTTTTTCCGAATATTTCTCGTGTTTTAAAAATCTTTCATTTCGTGCTTCGTATTGTTTTTCAAAATATCTTTCGCCATTTTTACCTTTTTTTATCATATTCTTACCGCCTCTCACAAAACTACTGTTGATTGGTTTTCCTATTATTATATGTCAAAAAAAACCGCCAAAAGTAGATATTTTTATCACTTTTTTTAGCATATCATAGGAAAATCTTCTTGTAAAGAGATAGTATTGTCGAAATCTCGGATACCTGCTGCGAAATAGATTTTTAAGCGTTCTTTTGCTATTTTAATCTGTATGTTTTCTATTTCATTAAATTTTGTTTCATCTACGGTAATATAATAATGCCCATCATTTCCACAGATATTATAAAATAAATCTTCTATATAGGGGATACAATCAGGATTACATTCTAAAATATATTCGTCCTTGTCATAATCTTCAATCTGGAATCCTTCAGAAGCAAAACGTTTAAGATCTTCTATCATTTGCGAAACTTCTGTTAAGATATCCAGATATTGTCGTTGTTCTTCTTGAAAATCCCATAATAAAGCTACCGGATAAAAACACTTCTCTTCTATTTCTTCAAAATGTTTTTCCAAATACTCTATATTCTGTGGTTCATAGGTATAAACATGTTTCATTACAGGTCGATGTAATAAGTCTTCTTCCTTTTTTGTAGATTGTATTATATCTTGTTTAGAAAACGACATCCCTGCTATTTGTCCATTATGATAAAAATCCAATGTAAATGGTTTTCCATCACTCCCAAGTACATTACAAATAAATTCATCATCCAGTTTTGCTTGTCGTAATGCCTGTTTTATCAGAATTTCCGTTGCATGCTTTCTATCTTCTTCATAGACTGCATATGGTTTCCAATCTGGTAAAATAATGGACATATTTGTAAAACCAGTTACATTATCTTTTGTATTCAATATCGGTTTATAATAATTTATCAGGTATTTCTCAATAATATCTGTTTCTGTATTATTTTGTAATTCCAGATAATCAATATCCCATAAACCTATGTAAGGTGCAAAATTATCTTCCTTTTGGTGGGCATCAATTCTTTGTTTTAAACTTGCATCCGTTTTTCCGATATAGATAACTTCTCTGGTTTCTCTTAACGTATATCTATAAACACAATAATCCCGTATCATTTTACTGCTCTCCTTGTTGCTGAAATGAAAGCCTTTTCACAAATTTCATCCGCTAAAACCTTTTCCACCACAGTGGGGATTGATACTAGAAACACAGCATCGACATTATAATATTCCCGAAATTCTGTACCTGTGAGATAATATAAAATTCCATCAATTTCTCCGATAAAAAAACAGGAATCCGTATCTGATAAATGTCTGTCTTTATCCGTACATAATAATCCAGTAGTAAGTTTGTTATCTTTTATTGTTTCGATGTAAATATAATCTGTTTTTCCATTATGTAGATAAGAAAACAAGTCCTGATAAGGTACATTTACTGCATGAGGTATTGCAATACAAACGCCAGTGTCATCATCCTCCATTTTTATCTCTTGTCTATTTTTAATGGCTGCATATATATCAAAATATGGTTTTATAAAAGATATTTGATTACACATATTTTTCTCCTAACTAAATAAAAAATAGATAGAGCTTTTACACTCTATCTATTTATGTCAAAAGTTTTTTGATTTTTGTAAAAATATGAGGTTATTAGTCAAATTCAGGCTCGAAACTTTCCTGCTGTGGAGTCTGTCTTGTTTGTAATGCCATCTGAATATTCGCATATAACTCCGGATTACTATGAGAAAGCTTCCGAATAACATTCTGGTTGATTCTGGCAGCCTGTAAATATTCCTCATCAGATACATTCTTTAAAACGCCATTTGTTACAATGAATGGATTCTGAGAAATCGCAATCGCACGTAACTCAGGATAGGTATTCTGATAATTACGGATATTTAATCCATTTCTTTCTACTGCCAGTTTTACTGCCTCATAACAAGGGCCTTCTATACTATTGATCAAAGAAGGATCCTTAGCAATCGCATATGTCTGAATCTCCGGTGTAGGTGCTTCCATCAGACCAATAACATCAGGGCTTGCGTCAAGTGCTGTTTTTTGTACAACTTCAGTAGGATTTACTAATAAAGATACTACCTTTGGACTGGAAGCTACTGCTAACAGTTGTAAGTCTTCTGTCTGAAATTCCATAGGTACCTGTCTGATTGCATAACCGTTCTGGTTTACAGCCGTCTCAAATACCCGTCTGCCAGGCATCGGGATTTCCCCAGTTCTTACCTTTTTCATAATATCTTCCAGCAATAGTCCATTTTTCTGTAATACTCCGACACATACGGCTTCGGAAGGAGCAATTACATTACGGATATAGTTGGGGTCATCGCCGATTAAGATAACCTGCACTTCATCACATGGATTCTGAATCAAATGTGCTACGGACCGATCCTGTTCTACGGCAAATACCTGTACTTCTGGTAAAGGATTTGCAATAATGCCAATCAGTTTTGGATCTTTTTGTACAGCTTCCATCTGTGTCTGTAAATCAGGATTTCCATGTAGCATATTGGCAAATCGTAATCTTTCATCTATGGTAGAACGATAGTCATTCAGCATAAATGCGGTTTCCGGTCTTGCCAGTAAATCCCATCTGGTAGGTTCATCTGCACCTGCGGTAATACGTACTCCTGTTGTCTGATTGATAAAGGTACGTCCATTACGTTTTAATACTCTTGCCTTATTACCGCCATCTGTTACATGATAATCAGAATACACATCTTTATTTCCGCGTGCCCATGAGGTTCTCTCGGGGTTCCAAGCAATCGTAGTAGGTAATTGTGCCTCTTCCTCATTATTGATAGGCTTTCCGATACCGTTTCCTAACGTATTGTATCCCATACCCATATGGATGTTTTTATAAGGCATTGCTTCACAATATCCGGCAATAATAGACATATAAGATGCTACCTGTCCATCATTTGCAAATTCCATATTATCGAATACAAAGGTGTCTTTGGATTCATCGGTCCATACAAACGCCTGTGCTAAAATCTTATGATTCTTTTCGATAACAACGGTACCTGCAAAAGGATCCGTTACTGCTTTATATACACAGGATTCTCCGGCATTGTCATAGTGCTGACAGCAATTAGTATCATATCCTACGGTAAAGTTACGGTAATCGTCCTTTGGTAACATATACATTTTCATATTACCGGACTCTGCTACCACATTACGTCCTCTGATTGCTAATTCGTTTTCAGAGAATTTAATATGATATTTTCTTTCAAACTTCGCACAATCTTCCATGCACTCCGAGCGGAGCGCAACTGTAAGATTTAGACCTTATCTTGCTATACATCATTTCTTTATGCAATCATATTTAATTAGCACCTCTATCCCCTACTTTTCGCTTGTCAAAATAATCAAAGCTATTTGTTATAAAAATAGAATCGAAAGATGTTAATGATCAGTCTTGGTAAATTTCATTGGAAATTATGTGATATACAAAAGCGCACAAAAATGTAAGTATCACAAACCACCAATCAATAGGATCCCCGAGTAAAAGGTCAACCAACACAACCAATGCCCCAATTAAAATTTCAATTCATGCACTCCGCAGGGAGTGCAACTGCAAGATTTAGATATTATCTTGCTTTATAAACTATACCTTGTATTTATATCTCATTTTCTTATACAATCATATTTTAAAGTCACCACCTTTTTATCATTATTGGTGCATTTCAGTTCCGCTTGTCCAAAAGACATAAGTGTCTTTGCTAATCGCTTTTGCATGCAATGTCTGTTCTTTTTTCTTTTCCGCAGTATGAGATTCCTGCACAATTTCTTCCTGCATGGAGGAATATCCATCTCTCTTATAGATGTCTTCACAAACATCAGCATTACAATCCATATCCATAACGATTTCTCCTGCTGCCTTTTTTACTTCTACATTGGCAACTTTATAGGATAAATCTACAATTTTTTCATAATGCTTTTTTGCTTCTGCCGTCATTTCTTTTACATGAAAATTTTTTACTTTCTGATACTGTTCATACGCCTGCATAATTTCAGGGATATAATAACTTTCCAGTTTCCTCGTATAGCTTTCTTTTCCCTGATCATTTAAAAACTTTACAGCCCAAACAATATAGGCGATTTTAGAATCCTTTTCTGCCAATATATCAATATTGATTCCTTTTTTCTGTTTTGGCGTAGGAATCTTTTTAATAAAAGGATTATCTTCTGAATTTTCATTTGTTTCTCTCACAAATTCTTTAGTTGTGATTTCTTTATTCTTTTTTAAAAAACAGGTTCCAACAAAATCCGAACTGCAATCAATAATATCTTCTATTGGGTCTGATACCATAAAAAGAAGTAACGGACTAAATAGAACAAGCATAACGATTATAATTGTGAACAGGTTATCTCCTTCTGTTTCTTCGGAGGTTTCTGAACTTATTATAGTTCTTAACAGGCTGTCTCCTTCTGTTTCTTCGGAAGCTTCTGGACTTTTCTCACTTTCTACAGCGTCCTCTCCTCTGAAAGAAGTTATTAGATTTTCCACAGCTTTGTCAGTTTCTGTTGTTGTAGATTCTACTTCTGTTGTCTTTGTAGTCTCCGGTTCTGTTAGCGTATCAGAGCAAATATATGCTGCCATTCCAAAACATAATAGTACAGTCAAAATAATTCCACCAAAAGCTAATGTTGGTTCGTCATTAGCGATGCCAGCGAATACAAAACATGTAAATAATACAAAAAGAATAAGTGCCACTATTACAACCAGAATTGTTATCATACTTCTCTCCTATTTTAAGATTATCCCCGTAATGGAATCATATTAAGTAGAATCACACTTTCACAATACTGTTTCTTTTTAATCTGTTCTTCAATAAAACAAACACCTTTTTCTGTGAAAGCATCTACATTTTCCAAAGTAACAAATGCCCTTCCGGGCTGTCCATCTGCATTAAAGTAAACCAAATATTTCATATTATCCTCCTAACATTTGTTGTACATTTGTTAATAACTCAGGAATTTTATAATAAACTTCGTATACAGCAACTAAGTTTGCTATAAAAAGAATAACGATAAAAATAGCTGTTGTTATCATTTCTTTTTTCATAGGTAATGTCTCCTCTTAAATATATATGTATAAAAAAACCGCTAATTTTGCATATTTTTATAAAAAAATATCACCCAACATAAATATATGCTGAGTGATATGGTTTTCAACGATTATCCAGACTATTATTTTTGGCATTTTTACGCCCCTAATTTTTCTTTTTTCCAGCCATCGGATAAAGTACCATCTTCATATAATACGATTTGAGATCCACAATATTTTTTAGTAGTCTGTTTTATAATAGCTTTGCATAAATCAGGTAACGTAGCTTTTAATCCATCATTTACACAAAAACAAGCTCTTTTTAAAGTAATGCGAAGGTCATGCCCTGGCAGAGAAATCGCGCCCTGACATCCATGTGAAAATGGGGATGGTAATTCGATACCATATGCTTTCTCAAAAGAGATATAGAGATCATTTGCATGTTGTAATTCATTGATTTTTACATGTTTTACACCAAGATTTTCCATCGTCCAAAGAAAACTTTCGATTTTCTCTACGGTATCAATACTGCCTTTCACCAGATTGATAGATACTCGAAATTTATCTGCATAACCCATATCACAGAGTTTTTTCAAAGTTTCTGTCCGTTTATAAGGTCTGCTGGCGTGCATGATTTCGTTATTTTTTGCATCATCATAGTGTTGAAAAGAAATATTGATGCCGGTTACCATATCTGCTATCTCGCAAAACAAATCTATATTTTCCTGTATGGTAATTGGTAAGGAAGTCGTAATATAGATTTCTTTCACGAATAAATAAATACCTTCGATATATTTTTTGAGTTCCGGAAGCAAAAGAAAAGGTTCTCCACCAAGGATTAATACGGTTGATTTTCCAGATGCTTTCGTAGCTTCTATCATCGCAGGTACATTCGTGGACTTTCCAGTAATTCCACCTTTTTCTATACAAAAAGGACAGTTATTATCACACATTTTTGTAAAACGAACGTCTAAGCTATCCTTATAATATCCATCGCAGGAATTTGTAAATGTCATTCCCTCTCTATATCCTCCTCTTTAGTTATTAACTGGTTTGTTTTCAATATCTGAATCGCTTTTGTTACGTGCTCTCTATGTAATCCTCCATTTTCATCATACCAGCTTGGTTGAATCCAATAATCTGCCAATCCATAATCTTCCCAGTCATGATCTTCATCGTCCAAAATTACAAAACTCTCTACCGTATGGTTATCTATCCATTTTTTTACTTCAGCGGCTCTACCAGTTCCATACTGAAAATGGATTTTCTCATATTCACCTAACGATATTGGTTTATCCTCCTGCCAGGGATGTTCTTTTTCTTTTTTCATTATTCCAGGGATGTCCTCTGTAATATCATATATAGATAGCCCCATAGCAGATAATATGTTTTCCAAAGTCCGATAAAAACTTCTTTTTTCTCCGGTTATTTTGTCATATCCGTATTTCCATGATGATGAAAGCACAATTTTAGCATCCGTAGCGTCTACAATTTCTTTTAATAATGCCACTTTTTCAGAATCTATATTATGAGTCTCTTCATTACTATAACCCGCATAAGTAAGCTCACCATCTATATCTAAAAATATAACTCGCATTACTTCTCCATACTTATCTGTCTTTCTCTTAATATTTCACGAACTTGCATCAGGATTCTACCAAGATTATTGGCACCTTTCCCATCTACGGTACCCCACACACGGTCTCCCCAGGTATTTCCCTCTTCCAAATATGCGGTATCTGTTTGTAATAATTTCTCAGCTAATTCCGGATGTTGCTCAAATTTAGCCTGCACAATTCTCATCATAACGTCCATTTTTATAATCTCCCAATCAGCACGTAAAGGGACTTTTCTACCCAGTTTTTTTGCTTCAGATGCATTCAAATCAGCAAACATTTCTCTCTCTGCGCTGGACTTGCATTTCTGAGCTTGAAATGCAGCTTCATTATTCAGAAATGTAATTCCATTATAAGTAACAGGGGTTTCATAGAAATTACTCAAAAAATAATACTCCCCTGTAAAGCTGTTTATTTTAGTTGTCATATTCGACCTCCTCGATTTCTATTCCTTTATAAGGTGGTGTATTTGGTAAATCTTTATCTGCTAATACAGTTTCATATAGCTGTTTGCAGCAATCTTCCATAGGCAAATCTTTCATTGCTTCATATCTTGCATATAAGTCCCTAGCAGGCAGAATACTGTCAATATCTTTGGAATAGATGCAATACGTCCACTGCAAGGTACAATATACTTCTGCCATCCAATGTAAGATATTCAAATCATAAGTCATTGTCTTGGGTTTACAATTTGTTTTATCGATGCGGTTATATACTTGTTTGCTGCCATAATCAAGCGCGATATAATCCCCTTCATCCATTTTTTTTCGCACATCGGATTTCATATAAGCATCGATAAAGTCTAATGTATCTAATTGATCGCCATAGTTAAAACAACTATTTGTATTATCTTCATTAAAAATATGAAACATAAGTTTTCCAAGTTCAATATTTGTTATAAAATCATAATGTCCATAAGCACTCATACATTGCCTCTTCCTTCCAATTCATATGAATTTGTATCTTTATTATAATTAAATTTGTTAGCGGTTACATCATCAACTGTCAACCCCTTTAATTCTGGTCTATATCCATGACGAATTTCTTCATATCTATTATCCAAAAATTTTTGCATCTTTGCTCTTGCTAACATATCACTTGTTTGTAGTTCTATTTTTTCACATTTGTGGGATGTTGTAAATACAATTTGCTCAAAAGCTTTCTCACTTTTAAGAAAATATTGTTCACCTAAATTCGCCATTCGAAATAATCTTTCTGTTTCATCAACTGTAATGGCACCTTCTAAAAAAGCGTTTAACGCATTCATATATACTCCGCCTGCTCTATATCCAATGATAATATCTGCATTGCTGGTATCTACTTTATACATATCACAAATGAGTTCGGCAGCTAATAAAGCTAATTCTGACTTAGCATGTCTATTATAAGCAATTTCTGCAATCCAGGTCAATGGTCCATAATCATCAAGATTTAAAATATTAAGTCCTTGTAAATCGAGAACATATTCATTTGTAGTAGCATTCTCAATATTTCCCATTGATGCTGCCCATTCGTCTGCTTTTTGTCTATCTTTCGTCAAATAAAATCCTTGTCCATAATCAGCATCAGTACTACCAAATCCATACTTCGGAACCTCTAAAACGTGATCAGAACCGTGGTATATTTGAGGAATTACAATTTCTTTTTTATGTTCGATGGAAAAGTGATAATCATAAACTTCTTTTTGTACATCTAAAAATGCATTTTGATCTCTTTTCCAAACCACCATATATACAGTATCCCTATCTTTTTCAAAACAGAGATACTCTATATTTTTCTCATCCAAAGCTTTCTGCATATTAGATAAATATTGCTTATTTACTTCACTAAGGGCACCTTTTCGCTTATCCGCCTCCAGTGTCCTTTGCATTTCTTTTCCCCCGAGTGGCATGGCTTATCTCCTATCTTTCATATCCGTTATGACAGTCTCTGGCACCATGACATCCACAAAAGCCTAAGATCCATTTTGCTAATCTAGTAATCATATTCTTCCTCCTGTTCTTTATTTGTTTCTTTTGTGCACCATTTTTCTTCAAAATCCAGAATATAACCTCTATTTCTTTTATAAATCTCCGCTATATTTGGACTATATTTCATACGTGTTTCGCATATTTTCTTTAGGGTTTCCGTACAATTTTTATCATTATAGAATACATAATAATTATCGATACAAATATGATTTTGTGCATCGATTCGTAAAGTAAATGGTGTTTCATCTTTTAAATCAATAACAGCAAATTCCCCTGTACTTTTTTGTTTAAAAGAAAATTCGCTCCCTAACAGAGAAAGGAAATCTCTGACTTCTTCGGTAAGTTTATTTCGTAGTATCGCTTCTGTTTTGCGATCTGTGACAGGTTTTGTATTTTCCGCTTCAATCTCATCTAATGCATCCATTATGGTGTCATTCAAAAATTGATTTACAATTCCAGAGGCATTCAAATAATCTGTGATGATTTTACATTGTTTTTCCTTTGTTATCATCTTTCTTCCTCCATATCCTCTAAGTCATTTTGTACCCAGATTTTTGCATGTTCGATTCTTTTTACCGACTGATCAATTTCTTTTGCAACTTCTCTGGGTGTTAATTTTTCTGTATTGATGATCACATCATAATGAGACTGGTCAAAATAATCGACTCCATACATATCAATGAAGCGTTCTCTTTCCAGTTCTGCTCTTTTTTGCAATTCCTTTTCGGTATATTCGCAGTCTGAATTAGAGTATCTTTCTTCCCCTTTTCTGAGTTTATCTGCATATACTCTTTCGGCTGCTGTCTTGGCATCTACCGCTAAAAAGATATTCAAGGCGTCCGGTACGAAATGCCATGCCATCCTGCTATCAAAAATGGTATGATCGACTTCTGTGCCGAGTTTCTTTGTACGTTCATCGATCTGTATATCTACGCTGCGGTCTGTTTTTGCCATCTCATTTAGTTCCACAATGGTGATGCCGTGCTCCTGTGCATAAGTCCGATAAATATCTCCACCGGATATTACATCATATCCCATTTTCTTTAATTCGTTACATACACTGGTTTTTCCAGCTCCTAAATTTCCTGTAATCGTTACATTCATCGATCTATTTCCATCTCCTCTAATATTTCTTTTGTCATTTCTTTTGTTCTGTTAAGTTCCTCTGCCCAGAATGCACAAATCTTACTTGCTTCACAGACATCCCTTTGTTTTCTGTCTGTCAGGGAACTCTTTTCCTTATTTTTTATAAGTCCCATTTTTTCTTCTATTTGTGTTAGTACTTTTTCCTGATCCCCGACATTTAAAATCCGATTATTTTTATAAATACCATGTGTTATTAAGTTGTCTTCAGAGAAATCTTTACTATCTGCATAAAATCTTCGACATACTTCTGCATAGTTCGGATTTGCTTTTGTATTCTCTCTTTCGATGGTACGTTTCAGTAGTTCTTTCTCAGGTACTTCCAAATAAATCATTTCTACATTTTCTTCCCCAAAATATTCAATATAAGAATCATACATTTCCAAACTTCCTGCAACCAGATAATTATTATGAGATAAATCAAAGAAGCCATTATCTACCGTAAAATAATACCAATCTCCCTCAGCAGTATGATAAACACGTTCTTCTACAAGATTATCTGTGTCACGGAACCAATTTAAATCTTCTGTTTTACAAAAATGATACTCTTTTCCATCGATTTCTCCCGGTCTCATGGGTCTTGTTGTATAACCTACAACAGGCACCAATTCCGGATGTTTATTTAGTAACATATTTGTTATGGTATCTTTCCCACTACCACTTTTTCCGCAAATAAATGTAATCATCTGTCTCTCTCCTCATCGTGTGGAAAAGTTCTTTCTATTTCTTCTCTCTGCCAGTCTTCATATTCTTTTAAATTTTCCACGATTTTTTTCTCTGTATAACCGGCTTTTGTCACATCCCCATAAGTGTAGACACAAAGTTCTCCAAAGTTATCTTTATCGATGGAATTTTCCGGATTCATATAATTTACCTGTGCAACATCAATAAATTCTCCACTGATATTACTTTCAAAGCCAATATAAGTACTCAGAGTATCTTCATCTTTTTCTAATACTAATTTGCCTCTTGGTGTTTCCATTTCTAACTTTGTAGGATGTAATCTGCTTTCGATTGCATTCTGAAATTCATCTCTTTCTACATCAGAAAGCTTTAAAATATTTCTTGCCTCATCATAAGCTAATAAGTTATGTACTAATTCCTCAAATCTTTCGTTTGTCATCATCTTTCTATCTCCTCATTGTTTTCAGTGATTTCCTCATTTAACATATGCAATGTATCTACGATACCATCTGGGTATCTTCCATTTTCCTCATAATCATCGATAGCTTTTTCTCTCATCTTAACTAGATAAATTGCTAAATCGATGGGTTCCATATTTCGGATTTTATCGTAGTTTGTCATTTGCGTTTTCTCCAAAAATTCATAATGTTTTCTTATTTATATATGTAAAAAAAATCCGGAAAAGTGGTTGTTTTCACCTCTCCGGATTTAAATTTTAGTGTATTTGAGGAATATAATCTTCCTTATTAAAATCCATTACGACACGTAAAAATGCCGCAAATTTTCCATATTCTGATGTTAGATTCCTTTTTGGATTCATAATCTCTTCCGGTAATAAAGCCTTATATTTGTAACCTTTTTCTGCAAGATAATATGCAATAAAAACAGGCACATCAGCTTCTTTACACAGATTCAACAGTTCCTTTGCTTTTGCGTTTACTTCTCTGGGAGATGTATCTTCCATCTCTTCATTTTCTACATAACCTAAGTTTAAAGTATCCTTCTCCATTGGTCTTACTCCTGTCATTTTTATCCCAGGAGACCTTCCAGCATGGCTAACATATCATCCTCTTCGTTTGTTCCACCTGCATTTGTCTCTGTCTGGGGGGCTAGGTTTGCGGTGTCATCAAAAGTAGGATTCGGTAAGTTAAAGCTGGGTGGAGCAATATTCTCTGTATTTACAGAAATAGCAGGAATAACAGGGATTTCTTTTACCTTTGTTGTATCCTTTTTTACAACATTCTTAGTGCGTACTGTTTTTGTTACGGTTACCGTCTGTCCCAATGAAAATACCTGTACGGGTACTGCCATTTTTTGTAATGCAGCTTGACATTCTTCATCCAAAAATGCCTGGTATACAGGGAAGCATCTGTCGTAGATTCAATATCTACCTGGTCCATCATAGTTTCAGCAGCCTGTCCTACTAACCAGCATTCACCGGTCTTGTCATTTCGAAGCTGAATATCACTGGGTCTTACCTTACCTACTACATCCAGATCCTTGGGTGTCTTCTTTGCATAGCTGGGGAAGGTAAACACTCTGTTCGGGCTTGCTCCCTTTACTCCGGAATATCCGATATCCAGTGCTACAATGGTCTTACCCTTATACTGATTATTCCCATTGATACGTGGCAGCTTCTTTTCGATGATTTCACTACGAGTTTTAAATGCTTTTGTGTTAATCATTTAGTTCTCTCCTTTTTATATTTGGCATGATTTTTATGTGTTTTCTTTTGTCTATATGTTTATGTATAAAAAAACCGCCAAAAGTGATAAAAAGTTGAAAAAATTTTTATTTTTTTGAGGTAATAAAAAAAGAGACTATAAAACAGTCTCTTTCACTTGGGGATACCCCAAACCCCATCCCCTGGCAGATGAGAAAATCAGCGATTAGGTTTATCGTTCATACTATTATGAATTGGATTTTCCTTTGCATAGTCAATTGTTAATCTATGAATCGTTGGCAATCCTGAAATCGCACCACATTTAATCAGCTTTCCTAATTCCACAGGCTGGTATCCAACGACATCCGCTGCAATATTTAAGTGTCTACCACCCTGATGATCTATATAATCATAATGATAATTATGACAATGACCATGAATATTTAAGCAAAATAGTAATCCATTTACCGGCTCATGAGATAACAAAAGCTTTTCTCCGATAAATAAAGGTCCACTATATACCTCATCAAACAGGTTATTATCAATTTTCACATTCCATCTATGAAACGGAGCATGGAATTCATGACTTTCCCAGATAGTAATAAGATGATTAGGATTTTCCTCTTTTACTTTTTTCATCAATTCAGCTCTTGTGATTTCATCTGCATCATAAATTTCCTTCTTAGTTGCTCTTTTATAAAAATAATCACCTTTATCGTCATGATTACCTTTAATCAGAATTTTATAACCTGCTTTCATACGTTGAAAATAAGTTAAATCGCCACAATCTCCCAGACAAATTAAAGTATCTGGTTTATGAATTATTTGATTTATCCGCTCCAAATAGTCTTCCGGTGCTATCCAATTAGGATTCATAAGTTTTGTATCACTATCTTCAAAATGTGGGTCTGAAATTAAATAGACTCCTCCTGTTTTGGACCATCTTTTATAAGATTCATATAAACTATTTATCATAATATATTTTCCTCGTTAAAATTTACATATTTTCATAATATTATGTCAAATTATTTTTGATTTTTGTATAAAATTAATTTTTTTGTATAATAAAAGAGTCGGAGTATTCATCCAACTCTTTATTTTATTAATCTACATATTCATAAGTTTGATTAGGTTCATAAGTTTGCTGTATAACTTCTGATAAATCTGGTTCATGTAAATAGCTTAATAAACTATGTTGTCTACTTACATTTGTTACATCCAATGCTTTGATACAGGTTTCTGCCCAGGGAAAAGTATTTCTTAAATCTTCCACCAAATCAATAATATCTGTCTCTAAAATTTTCTGCATGGAATTATATACAGAGCCTTGTCTATGTTCAAATCCATGTCGTCGCATAAATCTGCCTATATCATCATACGCTTGTGTGTAACTAGCATAGTACTCTCTCAACCCATTGGTATCCAAATCAAATTCAATGGATTTTTGATATTTTCTAGGTCCTAAAACCATATTCTCACCTCAAATGATATCTTTCTAACAAATCTTCTGCATTATTATCCATATCATAAAATATCCACTTTTTAGCGTTTTTATAAAAAAGAGGTTGTTTTTTTAAACTGGTAATAATATTTCCTACATAGGAAAAATCACTTGGTAACCCAGTTCCTTCGATTTCCATTTTTGTATCTTTTAATTTTACTATAAGTTTTCTGGATAAAGCATAATCAGAAAGTATTGTTGCGACATGTTTTACCTCATCAGAAAAATCTTTAAATTCGATTACAATTCTATAATTCATATCCATTTTGTAATACCTCTCTTTTTGATTTATATATAGCATGAAGAGTGATGGTTTGTAAAGGAATCCCCTATAAATTATATTTTTATTTCCTTACATCTTGATTCTGTCATCATAAATAATAACTCATAATTATCTGTAAAAGGCTCCCCTAACAGAAATTGAAACTTTCCTCCTGCGTGGGCATGTCCTCTATTATGTTATAACCATGTCTGATACTCTCTTTACAATATACACATGTTATTTGTTTAATAAGCTTAAAGGAACAAAATCCAAGTTACAAATAAAGCCACAACAAATATTAAAAAAATTATATAATGTATATTAGTTTTTATATACGCAATTATATTTTTTATCTTTCCAGTCATTATTTTAAATTTCCTTTCATTTCTTTTCTTGTTATTTTTTTATGCTCTGCTACATAGGAGAGAATTTCTTCTTTTTCAGAGGCAAGCGGCTGTCGGTAAACTGCTACCAGACGTTTCCTTGGTTTTGACAGCTTTTGCATTCCTTCGTTTCTATTTGGA
>OHCF01000485.1_pt1 | contig 21905 bp, 16 predicted proteins | sample 1577511 | NCBI WGS metagenome assembly OHCF01 (sample SAMEA3879568, study PRJEB24766) | human gut metagenome | biome: human-associated habitat; feature: feces | place: USA | collected 1985/1987 | reverse complement strand
TAATAATAAAATTAATATATAACAAATTAGATATGAAACAAGTAAAATAAAAATTTCTTATAAAAAGAAATTTGGCTCATTTTGCATAATATTATTTTCAGTACTACTTTGATTATTAAAATTATCAGTAGTACTTTTTATATTATTATTAATATTATTATTTGGTTTATGTTCATTATTAACATCAGTAGCATCTTTAAAAACAGAAGCAACTTTTAACATTGATTTCATATTATTCATCATAGGTCCTACCTCCTTAACAATAGGAATAGCTTCTCTAACAACACTTAATGTTTTAGATGTATTATTAAGAAGTGAAGACCAATTAATACCTCGAGAAACTCCTCCAGCAAAATTACGAGCGTTACCAAGTCCTAATAAAGAACGAATACCAGAGCCTAAAGAAGCACCCCTAGTCATAGTAGAATTTAACATTGGACCATATGATACATTTGGCATCATAAAGGGACCTCCCATATAATTTCCATACATATATAATAACCCCTTTCTAAAATAATATATGAAAATACCAAAAAAATGTTAAAAAAAGAATTAAAGTATGTTATAATAAATTATAGAATAGGTGATAATAGATGAATAATAAACCTCTTAATAATACAACTCCAACTTTTAATAATAAAGTAGTAGTTTCTGGCAATAAAGTTGTATCTAAAGAAAAAATAAGATATAAGTACATAGCATTTGATAAAAATGGAAAACAAATAAAAGGATATTTTGATGCTTTTAGGAAATCAGATGTTGAGTCCTTTCTAACAGTACAAGGATATAAAATAGCAGAAATTAAACCAACCAAGATAACAAAAATAGGAAAATTTTTGACTTTTTCTAATGAAATGCGATATAAAGAATTAACATTCTTTTTAACCCAATTATCGACATATATAAAATCAGGTATAACATTAGCGGATACAATAGCTATATTAGAAAAGCAAACAAATAAAAAGAAAAATAAAGAACTATTTAAAAGAATAAGTTACGAATTAAATACTGGTGCTAATTTTAGTGAAGCGTTAGCTAGACAAGGTAATGTATTTCCTAAATTATTAATAAACATGCTTAAAGCATCAGAACTTACTGGAAATTTAACAGAAACATTGGATGATATGGCAGCTTATTACAAAACGGCAGATTCCAATAGAAAACAAATAATATCAGCACTAACATATCCAAGTGTTGTTTTAGTAATAGCAATAATCGTTTTAACTTTTTTATTAATATTCGTAGTCCCTCAATTTGAAAGCATATTTGAACAATTAGGATCAAAACTTCCAGGTATAACAGTATTTCTAATATCTTTAAGTGCTTTTATCCAGAAAAATATAATAAAAATTGTATTAGCATTAGCAGCTATAATAATTATAATAATATCATTATATAAGAATGTTCGCAAATTTAGATATGTGATTCAATATATTGCTATGCATATTCCCGTTATCAAAGATGTATTAATAGATAATGAAGTAATAATGTTTACTAAGACATTTTCATCATTAATAAAACATGATGTATTTATAACAGATAGTATAGAAATGCTAGGAAAAGTTACTAATAATGAAATATATAAAGGTATAATAAAAGAAGCTGTAACAAACTTAAGTACTGGATCAGGATTATCAAAAGCTTTTGAAAATCAGTGGGCTTTTCCTAGAATAGCTTATGAAATGCTATTAACAGGTGAAAAGACAGGTAGATTAGGACCGATGATGGAAAATGTAGCAGTTTATTATGAAGAAGAACAAAAAAACTTAGTTCAACGATTAAAAAGCCTAATAGAACCTGTTATGATAATATTACTTGCTGTAATAGTAGGAGTAATACTTATGGCTATTTTTATCCCTATGTTCAGTATGTATAGTGATATATTATAGGTGATAATATGGAATTGTATATTTATATAATAATATTTATTTTTGGTAGTATTATGGGTAGTTTTTTAAATGTATTAGCAGTAAGACTATCTAATAACGAATCAATAATATATCCAAGAAGTCATTGCCATAATTGTAATCACAAACTAAAATGGTATGAATTAATACCTATAATATCTTATATTATTCAAAAGGGTAAAAGTAGATGTTGTCATACTAGAATACCAATTAGTTATTTAATTGTAGAAATAGTAACAGGAGCTTTATATTGTACCGCATATCATTCATTTGGTTTTACAAATGAATTAATAATAAGTTTAATTTTTATATCATCCTTAATAGTAGTAATTATAAGTGATATTGAATACATGATAATATTAGATGAAGTAATAGCGTCATCTTGTATAATAATAATAATATTATATTTATCATTATTTGGTTTAGAATTTACCGTTAACAAAATTTTATCCGCTATTTTAGCCTTTATAACAATGTACGTCATCAAGTTAATAGGAGACCACCTTTTCAAAAGAGAAAGTATGGGTGGAGGAGATATAAAGTTAATGTTCTTATTTGGCTTGGTAATAGGCTATCCGTTATCAATATGTAATATCTTTCTAGCAACGTTTATAGCATTTCCAATAGCCATATATTTATTGCTTAGCAGAAAAGATAATTTAATACCATTCGGACCATTTCTAGCCATGGCAGCAATATTAATTCATATTTCAAAAATAGACATAAATAGTATAATTAATTTTATAATAAAATAAATCATATAAAAAACAAAATTATATGATTTTTTAATTATAAAAACAGATAAAGCCTTGAAAAATAAGGAAAAATACTATATAATAAATATGGTGATATAGATGGAAGATATAATAAAGAAAATATATGATTATTCTCTTGAAGATATAATGGGACAAAGTTTTGGAAGATATTCTAAATATATAATCCAAGATAGAGCTATCCCTGATGTTAGAGATGGTTTAAAACCAGTTCAAAGAAGAATTCTTTATTCAATGTATAAAGAAAGAAATACCTATGATAAGCCTACTAAGAAAAGTGCTAATGCCGTAGGACTAGTAATGGCTAATTATCACCCTCATGGTGATAGTTCAATATATGAAGCAATAGTTAGAATGAGTCAGTGGTGGAAGAATGAGGCACCACTTATAGAAATGCAAGGTAATAACGGTTCAATAGATGGTGATAGTCCTGCTGCTAGTCGTTATACTGAGGCAAGGTTATCAAAAATAGCAGGAGAACTGCTTCGTGATATAGATAAAACAGGTATTGTACCAATGGCTCCGAACTATGATGATAGATTACTAGAACCAACTGTCTTACCAAGTAGATTTCCTAATTTACTCGTAAATGGAACAACTGGTATAAGTGCTGGTTATGCTACAAATATGCCCCCTCATAACTTAGGAGAAGTAATTGATGCTACTGTATTTAGAATAGATAATCCAAATTCTAGATTAGATACAGTAATGAATTATATCAAAGGGCCGGATTTTCCCACTGGAGGTATAGCCTTAGGCATAGATGGAATTAAGAAGGCTTATGAAACAGGAAGAGGAAAAATATTTATAAGAGCTAAGACTAAGATAGAGAAAAATAAGATTATTATTGATGAAATACCATATGAAGTAAATAAGCAACTATTAGTAAAAAGAATGGATGAAATAAGAATAGATAAGAAAATAGATGGTATTGTTGAAGTAAGGGATGAATCTGATAAAGATGGCCTTCAGATAGCAGTAGAACTTAAGAAAGATGCTGATGCTAATAATATCTTAAATTATTTTTATAAAAATACTGATTTACAAGTATCTTATAACTTTAACAATGTCGTTATTGTTAATCGTAGACCCATGCAATTAGGGTTACTTGGTATATTAGATGCTTATATAGCTCATCAAAAAGAAATAGTATATAAAGGTACTGAGTATGATTTAAAAACAGCTAAAGCAAGTTATCACATAATGGAAGGTTTGGTAAAAGCAATATCAATATTAGATGAAGTAATAGCCCTAATTAGAAGAAGCAAGAATAAAGCAGATGCCATAGTAAATTTAGTTAAAGAATACGATTTTACTGATAAACAAGCAGAAGCTATAGTTAATTTACAATTATATAGACTAACTAATACAGATGTTGTTCTACTTGAAGAAGAAATGAAAAAATTAGAAGAAAAAATCAAATTATATGAAGAAATTCTTACTAATCCAGATAAACTTAATTCAGTAATTAAAGAAGATTTAAGAAAGATAAAAAAGGAATATGGAATACCAAGAAGAACAGAAATAAGAGAAGAATTAGAAGAAATAAAAGTTGATACTACAAGAATGATACCTAAAGAACAAGTAGTAGTAGTAGTAACTAATGAAGGATACATTAAAAAAGTACCTCAAAGAAGTTATAATACAGCTAAAGAGGAAGAGACTACTTTAAAAGAAAATGATTATGTAACAGGTTTATATAATATTACTACTACTGATACATTATTATTGTTTACTAATTTAGGTAACTATTTATACTTACCAGTATATGATATTCCAGAAGTAAAATGGAAAGAACTTGGTAAACATATCAGTAATATTATAAGTTTAAGTCCAGAAGAAAAAGTAATTAACTCAATACCAGTATATAACTTTGATGAAGAAAGATATATAACAAGTTTTACTAAGAATGGTATGGTTAAGAGAACCATATTAAATGAATTTAAAGTACAAAGATATAGTAAACCAATTAAGATGATGAATCTTAAGGGTACTGATGAAGTAATATCTGTTACTGACTCTACATTATCTAATGTATTCATAGCTACTTCAAATGGATATGGATTATGGTATGATATAAATGAAGTACCAGTTGTTGGTATTAAAGCCGCAGGTGTTAAAGCTATTAGTTTAAAAGATGACTATGTTGTAAGTGGCATATTATTTGATGTTGCTAGTGAATATCTAACAATACTTACTGATAAAGGAACTGCTAAAAGAATGCGCCTAACTGAGTTAGAAAAGACTTCTAGAGCTAAAAGAGGAATCTTACTTATGAAGACAATAAAGAGTAATCCAAGTAAGATAATAAAGGCCTATATTATAAATAGTAAGAATCAAATAGGTATAGTAAGCGATGATTATAGTAAAATAGTAAAACTAACAGAAATATCTATTATGGATAGATATAGTAATGGTTCATATATAATAAAAGATCGTATAATAGATTCTTATATTGTAAGTGAATTAATATCTAAAGAAGATAAAGAAGAAGTAACTGAAGAAATAGTAGTAGAAAAAAAACAAATTTCTTTAAGTGAAATAGATGATAAACTATCTAATATAGATAGTATAATTAAAGATATAAATGAATAGTTTAAAATAAGAGGTGTAACTATGATATATGTAAAAGATTTAATAGAAGTATGTAATGGAAAATTATTATGTGGTGACATCAATTTACCACTTAATAATTTTTCTAAAGATACTAGATTAATAAATAAAGATGATGTATATATTGGAATAAAAGGTGAATCTTTTGATGGCAATAAATTTTATAAAGATGCTTTAGATAAAGGAGCTAGTGTATGTATTCTAGATAACATTGATGAAGTAGATGATAAGTATAAAGATAAAACCATTGTTAAAGTAGAAGATACTATTAAAGCAATAGGGCTTCTTGCTAAGTATAAAAGAAGTTTATATAATATTCCAGTAGTAGCAGTAACAGGTAGTGTAGGAAAGACTTCTACTAAAGATATGATAGCGGCTGTTTTAAGTACTGAATATAAAGTATTAAAAACAGAAGCCAACTATAATAATCATATTGGTCTTCCTCTTACAATATTAAAATTAACTGATGAAGATATTTTAGTAGTAGAAATGGGAATGAATCACTTTGGAGAACTTTCTTATTTAACCGACATTGCAAGACCTACTATTGGGGTAATAACTAACGTAGGAACTGCTCATATAGGTAATTTAGGTTCAAGAGAAAACATCATGAAAGCTAAATTAGAAATAATAGAAGGACTAAATGGACCACTAATTATAAATAACGATAATGATATAATGCATAACAATCTAGATTATATAAAGTCATTAAATAAAGTAATAACTATAGGTATTGATAATAAAAGTGATTATATGGCTAAAGATATAAATAATAGTACCTTTGTAGTAGAGAATAATAAGATTACTTCACCAATTAATAATACAGCCTTTATCTATAATAGCCTAGTATCATATGTTGTAGGAAAACTTTGTAATATATCTATTCCTAATATTCAAAAAGGAATTAAGACTAATGAGTTTACATCAAATAGATTAGAATTCAAAAAGACAAAGAATGGTGTAACTATAATTGATGATACATATAATTCATCATTAGATGCCATTAAATCATCATTAGAAATATTAGAAAAAGAACCATCTAAAAGAAAAATAGCAGTAGTAGGAGATATTCTTGAAGTTGGTGATTATAATAAAGAAATACATGAAAATATTGGTAAATTACTTTTAGAAAATAAATTAGATATTATAGTAACCATTGGTACTGATACAAAATATACTGACAAATATTTAGAAGAAAATAACTATACAAATTATTATCATTTCAATAATGAAAGTGAATCACACGAAAAAATAAAAGAATTACTCCATGAAGGAGATGCTGTATTGTTTAAAGGATCACATGCTATTAAACTAGGTAACATCGTCAAATATCTAATGGAAGAATAAAATTTGACAAATTAAATATATTAATGTATATTATAACTGTACTATATTTAGTACAGTTTTTAGGTGATGAAAATGAAAAAAATAAATTTAAAAAAATATATACTAATATTTATTGCTAATGCTATTATTGTCTTTTCTTTTTATTTAAGTCAAAATATCCATAATGCTAGTTTTGATCAATATATCTATAGTCTAATTAAAGTAGCGGGAATGAATGGTACTTCAGTAGTATCTATTGCTATTATAATATTTTATGGTTTTATATTATTTACCATATTAAATATATTACTAATACTTCCTACATTAAATTTTGATCGTAAAGTCAGTATAGATATTAAGAAAAATAAAGAAAAAAAAGAACTTGTTCTTCTGCCAATAAAAAACATAAAAAGATATAGTAGAATTTTATTAGCGGCCTCTATTATATATTTAGGTATAACAGTAGGATTTTTTGATTACGCATTTAATAGTTTAAGAAATACTGATTTATTTAAAGACTATTATATCAAACCTGATGAAGTTGAAATAAAGTTTCCTGAAAAAAAGCAGAACTTAATATATATATTTTTAGAATCGACAGAAATGACTAATATTAGTAAAAAGAATGGTGGCATATTTGATATATCAGTAACACCAAATTTAGAGAATATAGCGCTTAACAATATTAATTTTTCTAATACCAATTTACTTGGAGGAGCTAGAGAATCATATGGTACTAGTTGGACAGTAGCGGCCATGATAGCTCAAACAGCTGGTATTCCTCTTAAAGTGAAAATAAATGATATTAGTAGTAGCAATAGCACAAGTTTTAATAATATTACTACGATAGGTGATATTTTATCTATAGAAGGATATAATAATTATTTATTAATGGGCTCTGATGCTAACTTTGGTGGCAGAAGATCATACTTTAGTAATCATAGTTATATAATAAGTGATTATTATACAGCAGTAGAAGAAGGAAAAATAGATAGTAATTATCATGAGTGGTGGGGCTATGAAGATAGTAAGTTATTTACTTATGCTAAAGAATATTTAACAAAAATATCTAAAGATAGTAAACCATTTAATTTTACAATGTTAACAGCAGACACCCATTTTACTGATGGTTACTTAGATAAGAATTGTGATACTATCTTTAGTGAAGCTTATGCTAATTCATTTTACTGTTCTGATAGTATGATAGCGGAATTTATCTCTTGGATTCAAGAACAAGATTTTTACGAAAATACCACTATTGTTTTAACAGGAGATCATCCGACAATGCAAGAAAATTTCTATAATATTGATAATAATTATGATAGAGTAGTATACAATGCTTTCATTAATTCAAGAGTATTACCAGTAAATAATAAGAATAGGGTATTTACAACAATGGATATGTTTCCTACCACATTAGCGGCCTTAGGAGTATCGATTGAAGGTGATAGATTAGGACTTGGAACTAATTTGTTTTCAAGTAAAAAAACAATTCCTGAAGAAATAGGATTGGATAATTTCAATAAGGAATTAAAGAAAAGTTCAGATTATTATTATAAATATATAAGAAAATAGAGAGAAGCAATTCTCTCTATTTTATTGTTATTGTTCTAATTAAATTGTCTGTTTCACCTCTGTAAGTAACTATATATTTAATAGAATATTTTCCAATATCTAATCTATTAATCGCAGTATCTAAATCAGATTTACTATTATAAGTATTACCATTAACTTCATAAGTAATATTTGCACTTGTAGTAACATCTTTACCATTATAAGTAGCAGTTACCCCAGGATCGCTATAATCAGCTTTTGGAATCTCTAATTCAGACTTTCCTTTTAAAGAAATGTTAAGTCCACTACTAATTATAGAACCATCACTTTTAACAGATATCTCAGTACCATTACTAGCATTAGATTTAAATGATTTATATTCAGCTTTAACAATTACATGAGAAGTACCAGCATCACTAGGAACATACACATATTCATTATCAGTAGTAAAGGCTATTCTCTCTAAACTACCAGAGTTATTTTTAACATATATACCAAAACCAATACCACCTAGAGTATTATTATTATAATTAATTCTAGATTGTAAATAACTACCAGATTGTTTACCAAATACTGATTGACTAAAGTATTTACTTAAATAAGAATCATCTAATACATCAGGTTTTTTCCAATTCCAAGTTAATTTATATCCTCCAATAGTTTTAGAACTCTTTAAGTTAGTAACATCAGGTAATTTAGCATATCTTTCAGATATTTCAGTAGGTTGAGTACCTTTTTTAAAATATTCTGTTATTTTCATATCATCAGGAGTATATTCACTAGGTAGTTTAGCAGGCCATGTTTCTTTTTCAACAGTAACCGCTACTACTGAAGAAGGCATTTCCCAAGTCTTAGTAGTTTTTGGTACATATTTCATAACAGAACGCATAACAGCATCTTTAGGAGCACTAGCACCACCTAAGTAGTGATTTTTATCAACTTTTTCATAACCATACCATAAAGCAACTGAATATTCAGGAGTATAAGCTACAGTCCATAAGTCATTTACTGATCCTATAGGAATTCCCTTTGCTCTACATACATCATCTGATAGGTTAGAGGTACCAGTTTTAGCAGCAACAGTAGAACCATATACTCTAGCACCACCATTAAATCCGTGCTCAACAGCATATTGTAAAACATTATTCATTAAGTAAGCAGTAGAGTCTGCCATTGTTTTTTCTTTATCGACACTAAAATCAACTGTTTTACCAGAAGAACGATATTCTATTTTAGTAACAGCATGAGTCTCAATATGATATCCACCATTTGCAAAAGCTGCATAAGCTTCAGCCATATCAAGAGGTGTTACACCATATGACATACCACCAATAGAATATGCTTCATTAATTAAATTATCTGAACCATTATTTTTATTTTTCTTATAGTTTTCTGATTTAGTACTATATGCAACATCAATTCCTAAACCATTAACAAATGTAACAATATTCTTCTTATCTACTTGTTGAAAAGCTTTTAACGCCGGAATATTTCTTGATACACTAAGAGCTTGTCTTAATGTAATTAATCCTTGATAAGAACCATCCCAGTTTCCTATTTCTGGTCCATTAGTATAAGTCCAAGGTTCATCATTAAATAGAGTATAAGTAGAAAAATCATTATATTCAAAACCAGGACCATAATCAAATATTGGTTTAGCGGTACTTCCTGGTTGTCTTAAAGCTTGAGTAGCATAGTTCCAGTCACCAGCAGTTCTATTTCTACCAGCACCAATAGCAACGATTGTACCATCATTAACATTAGTAATAGCAATACCTGCTTGTACTGAATCATCAGCCCAAGTATGATCCTCACCACTAAGTACTTTATTAATACCATCTTGAATACTTCTATCTAGAGCAGTATATATTTTCATTGATACTAATGAAGGATCATCACCAGTTTTATCTTTTACTTCTTGAATAACTGTATCTAAGTAACCTTCATATTCTCCAAGACCAGAGCCACCTGCTAGCATACTTTCAATACTAACATCAGTAGCCATATTTTTTTCTTCCTCAGTAATATAACCATGTCTTACCATAAGAGTAAGAACAGTATTTCTTCTTTTTTCAGCAGCTTCTGGATGTTTATATGGATCATATTTATTAGGAGCTTGATACATACCAGCAAGTAGTGAAGCTTCTGGTAAACTAAGTTCAGAAACAGTTTTACCAAAGTAATATTTACTTGCTTCTCCAACACCATATATTCTTCCACCTAAACAGCTATCATTAACATACATTTCTAATATTTCATTTTTACTATATTTCTTTTCCATAAAGAATACGGATAAATAAACATCTTGAAATTTTCTAATTATTTTTTTAATTTTATTATTTTCTTTACTATCTTTCTTTGTTAAATTATTTTTAACCGTTTGCATTGTTAAAGTAGAAGCACCACCAGCATCATCTTTACCCATTAAATTAAGAGCAGTTGCTTTTAAGAATCTAGCCATATCAACACCATTATGTTCATAGAATCTAGAGTCCTCAGTAGCAATTAAAGCATCAATTAATACTTGAGGTAATTCATCATATTCTACAGATTCTCTTTTTTCTGCACCTAAAGTAGCAAATATATTACCATCTTTATCATAAACTACTGTTTGATCTTGATTTTTTAATGCTTCTGGATCAAAATTACCAGTACTTATAACAATATAAATCATAAAAGCCATCGCAGCAAAGACACCAAATATAGCAAGTCCTAATATAATAGTAAGTGCTTTTTTGCCAATACCTTTTTTATCACCAATACTTTTTTTCTTTTCTCTATTATCTCTACTACGAGTAGGCTTGATATTTACCTTAATTTTCTTTTTACTTTTGCTTTTACTTTCATTATTATTACTTTTAGTTTTCTTTTCTTTCTTTTCAACCTTAACCCCTTTTTTTCTATCTCTAGAGCTCACAAATTCAACTTCCTTTCTTTCTGATAAATTTACATTATCATTTTTTTCCCTTTCTTTCTTTTTTAATAATTTAATTATATCGCTAGCTTTATAGTACATAATAACTAGTGGAATACTAATTAATAGAGTAAACAATCCTTTTACTTTAAATACAATAATACTTAAAATTGTTATAATTATAAATAATAATGCAATAATTATATTCATAGTTCTTTAATCATCTTATCTACATATTTAATATAATCTAATCTAGGTGCATATTTTATATCTATTTTATAACAATTTTCTTCAAAGTAGGATAGTGGAATAGACTTTCTATCATTACTATCTATAAATTGAATTAAGTCTTTTCCCTTTAATATATAATTTTTATCTAATAGTGTGAATCTTACTATTAAAAAAACTATACCACCATGTTTTATTACTTTCTTTATATATTCTATTTGATGATTATGAATATTATTGATAGTAAAACTTGTTTTACTTCTTGTTTCTTTGGCATCAAATTCTATATAATAACCTTTATATACTCCATTATAGTCTAGTGTAGATGGACATTCAAAGAAACCATCAGTAATTCGCATATTTTGATAATTAGTTTTAGTTATCCTAATAGGAGTAGGCTTCTTATATACTAAAGCTATATCATATTCTCGATAATATTTATTGGTTTCATTGATGTCGTTTTCAAGAGCCATACCACGATTGGCAAAACTACTATTGAAATTAGTTCTGTAATTCACAAATATCACCTATTTAATTATACTATAAAAATTTAAAAAAATCTATATAAATAGATTAATAAGTTAAAATTATCATTTATTTTATTTCCTCTTCAGCCTGTAGTCTTCCGAGGTATTTTCGAACCTGTAGTTTCGAAAATAAAATTTATTGTATAAAAAAAGACTATGAATTATATTCATAATCAATTAGTCTAAATCTTTAGTATAGATACCAATCTCTATAAGACCAGATATAAATACTAATACATAAACTATTTTAGTAAGTAAACTACCATCACCAAATAAATATTCAACTAAATTGAAATTAAATAAACCTACTAAACCCCAATTAAGACATCCTATAATACCTATAGTTAGAGCTATTTTATATAATGTATTCATTTTCTTCCTCCTTTTTATTTTTATTTTGTACCAAAAAAGAATAATTATTCATCATATAAGAAATTTAAACTAATATAATTTATCAGAAAGCAAAAAGAGGTGAAAAATGAAAAAAAAATTATTGTTTCTTTTAGTAGGAGGATTATTTCTTTTAGGAGGATGTGGTAAAGCTACTGAGTCAGATATTATTAAAGATTTAACTAAAAAGATTAATAATGCTAATTCTTATTATATAGAAGGTACATTAGAAATAGTTAATAATGAAGATATCTATACATATGATGTTGAAGTATCATATGCTAGAAAAGATAATTATAAAGTAAGATTAGTTAATAATGTTAATAATCATGAACAAATAATTCTTCGTAATTCAGAAGGAGTATATGTAGTTACTCCTAGAATAAATAAGAGTTTTAAATTCCAAAGTGATTGGCCATATAACAATTCTCAAGTATATTTATTATCTCCACTTCTTGAAGATATAACTAGTGATGATAATAGAGTCTTTGAAGAGGTTAAAGATGGTTATAAATTAACAGTGGCCGCTAATTATCCTAATAATCCTAAACTAGTAAAACAAGAGATATTACTTGATAAGAATAGTAATATTAAATCAGTAACTGTAATTGATAAAGATGGTAATAAACAAATATCAATGAATTATAAAAAGATAGACTTAAATAGTAAGTTTAAAAATAGTTATTTTGATTTAAAAGAAATTATTGATGTTAAAGAAGATAATACTCATAGTGAAGATAATACTACTACTGAAAATAAAAATACTAATACTAATGATAATAAAGAACAAAAAGATAGTACTAAAACAGAAGAAACTAGTAGTATAGAAGATGTTATTTATCCTATGTATCTTCCTTCTAATACACATTTATCTAATAAAGAGAAGGTAACTAAAGAAAGTGGCGAAAGATTAATATTAACATTTGATGGTGATAATCCATTTATGCTAATAGAAGAGACTATTGCTAAAGAAAAAGAACATTTAATAGTACCTACTTATGGTGACTTAGAATTAATGGCATCTACTGTAGCAATAGTAAATGAAAATTCTGTTAATTGGATTGATAATAATATTGAATACTATGTAGTTAGTGATAAATTATCTAAGCAAGAACTATTAAATATAGCAAGAAGTATATCAGTACTTCCAGTAAGCAAGTAGTTCTTGCTTTTTTTCTTTTCCTTCTATATAATGATAATAGGGAGGTAAAGAAATGAAGTACAATATAGAAATTTTAATAAAGAGTATTTTAGCAGGTATTATGATAGGAATAGGTGGAACAATTTATTTATCATTAGATAATAAAATTGTTGGTTCTATATTATTTGCTATAGGATTATTTATAATAGTAGTATATAGTTTTAATTTGTATACTGGTAAGATAGGTTACTTAATTAATAATTTTAATAAAAAATATATTAGAGAATTAATAATAACTTTGATAGGTAATCTTATTGGAACCTTTTTTGTTGGCTTCATTTTAAAATATACTAGAATATATACTATGATTAGTGAAAAGGCTAAGACATTAGCAGATATAAAATTAAATGATACTTTAATTAGCATATTAATATTATCGTTCTTTTGTGGAATACTTATGTATCTAGCAGTAAATACATATAAAGAAGTAAAAGATATTGGTAAGTATCTAGCAGTATTTCTAGGAGTAATAGTATTTATATTATGTGGATTTGAACACTGTATAGCAAATATGTATTACTTCTCAGTATCATCTACTTGGAGTTTAAATACATTATTATATCTATTAGTAATGATACTAGGTAATAGTTTAGGAGGAATACTAATTCCATTATGTAATAAAGTAATAAAAAAGGGGTAGAAACCTAGTTTTTCTACTCATTTTTTTATTCATTTTTTTAACATGTTTTACAATTATGTTAAAATTTATTTATTTTTTAAGTATATCTAGTACATGAGAAGATGCTCCTAGTAGTTCTTCTCTTTCACATATAGATAAATGATATTTATAATATATTTCAAAAGTTTCTTCATCCATTTTATTAATAATTTTTCTTAAGTAGTCAGTAGGACCATCTTGCGATAGTATTTTAACTCTTTTTAAATTTAAAGTATCCTTATAATAATTAATATCTTCTAATCTAACCATACTATATAAATCATCTTCATTAGGAGTAATATGAAAATTATAATCAATAAGATTATTTTTAATATCTTCTTTAATAGTATTTTCCATAAAACCATGAGTGATAATAGCATATTCATTCATATAATAACTAATAAAAATCAAGCCATTTTCTTTAACAATTCTTTTAGCTTCACTAAGAGCTTTTATTTTATCTTCATTACTAATCAAATGATACATAGGACCAAATAGTAAAACAATATCAAAAGTATTATCTTTAAATTTATGTAAGTCTATAGCATTACCTAAATAAGTTTTTACTTTATCACTATTTTTCCTTAATGTCATTAAATTATGTTTTATTAATTCTACTGCTGTTACATCATAACCTTCATTAGCAAGAGGAATAGAGTAGGCACCAGTACCTGCTCCTATATCAATTATTTTAGGATTATCCATAGTATTTAAATATTCATGAATATATTTAGTAGCGGTCCTATATTCAATAATACCATGTCTTCTAGTTAATCTTTTATCTTCATTAAATTTATTATAATAAGTAATTAGATTCTTTTCATTCATAAAAATCACCTGTAAATATCATAAACTAATATTTTAAATAAGTAAATAAATTTACTTTAAAAAAAATAATATCTGTGATAAAATACTAAGAGAAAGAAGGAATATTATGATTTATTTTGATAATAGTGCTACTACATTTGTTGATCCTAAAGTATTAGAAACTTTTAATAAAGTATGTACTGAATATCCAGGAAACTCTAATTCTATTCATAGTCTTGGAGTTAAATCTAAGGAGTTAGAAGAATATGCTACTGAGAAAATTGCTAGATTATTAAATGTTAAACCTAGTGAGATTATCTATACATCAGGAGCATCAGAATCTAATAATACTGTTTTAAAAGGAGTTGCTTCTAGATATAAGAATCGTGGTAATCATATAATTACTACACATTTAGAACATTCTAGTACTATAGAAACAGTTAAATACTTAGAAAGTAAAGGCTTTATAATTGATTATGTTAAAATAAATAAAGATGGATTAATAGATTTAGATAATCTAAAAGAATTAATAAATGATAAAACCATATTAGTAGCTATTTCTTATGTAGATAGTGAACTAGGTATTAAACAAAATATAAAAGAAATAAAAAAAATTATAAATAATTATCCTAAATGTTATTTCCATGTTGATGCTACTCAGGCTATAGGTAAAATAAAAGTAGATTTTAATGATATGGATTTTATGAGTATGTCTGGTCATAAGATATTTGGTATGAAAGGAATAGGCTTACTTATAAAGAAAGATAATATTGTTATTGATAATTTAATTCATGGAGGAAAGAGTACTACAGTTTACAGAAGTGGGACACCAGCATTACCATTAATATGCAGCTTAATGAAAGCTTTAGAATTAATAATTCCTAAGGTTGAAGATAATTATAAATATGTAGAAAAATTAAATAATAAAAAAGTAAAATCAGACAATAAGGATGAATCAAGTGATTGTAAAAAGGAGGAAGCTAATATTCATATTAATAGTACTTCTAATAGTATACCTTATATAATTAATTTTAGTATATTAAATATAAAACCAGAGACATTTATTCATGCTATGGAAGAAGAAAATATTTATATATCTACTAAAAGTGCTTGTTCTACTAGTGATTTATCTAGTAGTGTATATAGTTTATATCCAGATAATAATATAGCTACTCATAGCATTAGAATAAGTTTATCTTGTAAGAATACTATAGAAGAAGTAAATAAATTTAATGAAATATTTGATAAAGTTATTAATAAATTATTATTAAAATAATGTTTAAAATATATAATATTAGTACATAATATAGATGAAGTAAGAAGTTTTTAATAAGGAAATTCTTGTTAATACTTCTTTTTTCATTATAATTATTGACAAAAAGATAAAATCTGATGTAATAGTAAACCATCTAATGGGGGTATTATGAAAAATAAAAAAAGAGTAATAATTTATATTACAAGTAATATTTTAATATTAAGTATTGCTTTGATGTTGGTAGAATTACCTACTAGTAAAAAGAAGGATTATCAATTTAATATTGATATAGAAAGTAATGATAACATAACAAATCCTATTAACTATAGTGATGTTATTACTAAAGTTAGAGAAGAATATAATAATAATGATATAAAAGGTATTTTAAAAATAGAAAATACTGATTATATAGTACCTGTATTACAGGAAAGTGATAATGACTACTATTTAAATCATGATGCATATGGTAATAGCAACTATATGGGTAGTATTTACTTAGATTATAGAGTAGATATAGATAGTAGTAAAAAATTATTAATTTATGGTCATAATTCTTCTAAAATTGATATGCCATTTAAGATATTAGAAGAGTTTTATGATAAAGATTATTATGATAATCATAAGTACGTAGATTTAACTACTAGTACTACTAAAAAGAGGTATGAAATATTCTCTGTGTATGTAGAACCTACTGATTATTCATATATGAATATTAATTTTAATAGTGAAGAAGAATATTTAAATCACTTAAAGAAATTAAAAAGTAAGTCTATGTATGATACAGGAGTAGAAGTAACTAAAGATGATGAAATATTAATACTTCAAACTTGTAGTACACATAAAGATTATCATAATTATCAAAAAAAATATTTATTAATTATATTGAGGAGGGTTTAAATGAAAAAAAATTTTATGAAGTTTACTAAAATACTAGTACTTACAGCAATGATAGTATCAGATTTAATGACTCCTATTAAGGTATTTGCTAATGAAATATCTAATAGAGAACCAGTTAAAGGTGATGTTGGTATTAATAATAAAGTAGTAAATGATGGCAATAATGCAACTATATATTCTGGTGATTATGAAACTGATGAAGCACTAGTTACCAAGACAGTTACTAAATTAGATGCTGAAAATGGAATATATAATGTTGAATTAAGAGTGAAAGGAAAAAACAGGGAAGATTCTACTACAGTTACAAAACCAGTATATGTAGTAGTTGTGTTTGATGCTTCCGGTAGTATGATTTGTGATGGTGCTAAAAATGGATATTCATATATATCAGAAAGAGACTGGAATGTTCATTACACTGCTGCTGATGGTACAAAAATTACTTGTAGAGGTAAATATAATAGAGGTGAAATGCCTAATGCTTTAATACAAGATAAATGGGAAAGTGCTGTTAATGGTGCAATTGATTTTTCTGATAGTTTATCTAAAGTAGAAAATACTAATATTTCTTTGGTTACTTTTTCAGGAAGTGCTAGTACTGCTACCAAGTTTAGTCATACTGCATTAACAGCTCGTGATTTCGGGCATCCTGAAGGAAATACAAACTTACAAGCAGGATTAAGTAATGCTATTGATAAATTAAAAGAGATAACTGATCCAAATGCTCAAAAGTATATTGTTGTAATTGGTGATGGTCAACCTACTAGTGGTGGTAGTAATAGCAAGAGTGCCACTGATAGAGCAATGGATAGAGCATATGAAGCTAAGAATGACAATAAAATAACAGTGTTCTCTATTGGTTATGGTATCGAAAATGATGCTACTGCTAAAGATGTCCTTAAAAAAATATCTTCTGATACTACTATGACTAGAGTTTATGGATACAGAGATTATTATTATGAGTATAACAAAGAAGAAAAAGGATTTTATAAAGAAGCAAATTCAACAGGCATAGCAGATAGCTTTAAGACTATATTTGAGGATATAAAAACTTCTGTTGCTGCTACTAATGGTGTATTAACAGATGTAATTGGAGATAACTTTAAGTATGTTGAAGGTACTAAAGATAGTCAAGATATTACTGTTAATGGTAAAGATGTAACTATTAAAGTTGGTGATATTACTGAAGAAGAAAAAGTATATTCATTCAATATTGAAATAAAAGATAAAGATAGTGCTACTGGTTGGTATAGAACTAATGGTAATGATAATAATAATTCATTTACATTAACTGGTGATGGATTAACAAATCCTATTACAAGTAGTGAAAGTGCCGAAGTATATTGGGTACAAAATACATATAATTATGTTATTAATTATTATAAAGATGAAATAACTAATCCTAATGATAGAAATTATTTAGGTTCTAGTGATACAAGAAGTGCTCATAAGGGTGATGTTATCACTCTAAATGATAATGATAAAAATGCTTATCTCGCTGATGCAGGAAATGGCTATGAATTTAATAGCGTAAATCCAGAAAGTCTTGTTATTTCAACAGATATTTCTAAGAATGTTATAAATGCTTTATATACTGCTAAAAAATTTAGTTATACTGATGAAGCTATTACTAAAAAAGCAAATATGAATATTGTAACAAGTTTAGATAATAAAGTTGGTTACACAATAAATTATAATACAACACTTAATAATGTTAGAGAAGATGATGTAGTAAGAGTTACTATTACTGATACATTACCACAAAGTATAGATGTTAATAATAGTGTTTTAAATAATGGTATATATAATGAAGAAAATAATACTATTACTTGGACTAAGATTTATAATATAGATAAATATATGAGTGCTTATCCTATTAATGTTACTATTGAATATATGGTAAAATATAATGATTATATAAGTATTAATGGTGATAAGTTAACTAATATAGCTAGTGGTGTTACAATTGTTAATAATACGACTACTGATGGAACTGAAGATTCTGAAGATGTTAATGTAGAAATTAAAGGCACTGTAGAAGTATTATTTAAAGATGAAAATACTAATAGTGAAATTGCTCCAAAAGAAGAATTAGGAGAAAAACTAGCAGGTACTAATTATACCACTAGTCCTAAAGAAATATTAGGATATACATTAAATGAAAATAAATTACCTGAAAATAAAGATGGTAAATATACTGAAGGTAAAATAACAGTAACATATTACTATACTAAGAATAATGGTACTGTAGAAGAACCTAAAGTAGAGAAAACAGGACCTAATACAATTAATAGTATTGATGGAGTATTTAATTATACTATAAGTAGTTCTGCTAAAATAAAAGATTATGTAGGAAATGCTAAATTAATAGTTAAAGATATGTTACCTTATACTATTAATATTAATAAATCTAAATTACCTAGTACTTGTACATATGATGGTAATAAAACTATTACTTGTATTAAAGAGTATAATAATATAACAGAGGAAGACTATATAAATGGCGTATTTGAAGTTAATGCATCATTTAACTTAGAGTTAGTATTTATAGAAATTGACTCTGATAAAATTATTAATAAAGCTCAATCAGTGGTAGATTTAGACGGAAATAAAATTCCATCAGAAGAGACTGAAACTGAAACTGAAGTATTAAAAGGAAATTTAGTAGTAAAACATATAAGTGGTAACACAGTGTTAGAAGTAGAAGATACTAAAACTAATTTAGGTGGAGTAAGCTATGAGACTAGTGCTAAATCATTCTATGGATATACATTAGATACTAAAACTTTGCCTGATAATGCTAGTGGTAAGTTTGTAGCAGGTTCTACTATTACAGTTATTTATAATTATATTAAAAATAATGGTGAAATAACTGAAAATGATGTAACTAAATTACAAAAGAATCAAATTACTGATATTAATTCAGAATATAATTATGTATTAAATTATAATGGTAAAATAGAAAATTATGTTGGAGAAGTTACTTTAGAACTTACTGATATATTACCATATAATGTAGTTATTACTTCTATGGATAAGAGATGTACTTTAGATGGAAAAGTAATTACATGTAAAGAAACATATAATATAGATGAAAATAATCAAGTAATAAATGAATCATTTGATATTAAATTAAGATATGCAAATATAGGTAATGAAGTTACTAATAAAGTTGAATCAAGATTAATTTATGGTAATAATGAAATTACTGATGAAGACAAAGTTACTGATAAAGTACCTTATGGTGTAGTAATTGCTACTTATAAGGATACTGATGGTAACGAACTTACTACTGAAGTTAAAACTATTGATTTAGTAGGTAAAGAATATAATACTGAAGAAAAAGATTTCTTTGGCTATAGTTTAAAAGAAATTAATGGTAATGAAAATGGTACTTATATAGATGATACTATATATGTAGAATATATTTATACTAATACTATGGGTACTGGAGATATTGAAGAATTACCTCCTCAAACTGGAGTAGAACAAAGTAATTTATATAATTATCTAATAATTATTAGTATGTTAGTATTATCAGTAAGAGGATATAAAAAAGTAAAAGAGACCTTATAATGAGTCTCTTTTCTTATATCTTTTTTTGTATTTTCTTATTACTAGGTATCGTTTTAAAGAATTTAATAATTAAACCCTTTACTTCTTCATATCTATCATTCATAAATAAATCATGAGTTAAAGTCTTTAATTCAATTAAAGTAACACTCTTAGATTTAATATTATCATAAACATATAATACAGAATCATATGGTACAATATCATCTTTATCACCATGTAATATTAAAGTAGGGCAAGTAATATTTTTAACGTCTCCAGTATGTTCTTCAACTAACTTCATAAATTCCCTAATCGTAGGAGCAGGTACTTTAAATAACCTAGATAATACTTCTTCAGGATTATAATTCTTAAATAAATTAGGAAGTTTTTTAATACTTTCTAAAACATCAACTTTATCTCCTTTAAAAGCTAAGTAATGAAAGGCAGGAGCAGCGAGTACTAGCTTTTTAACTTGTTTATATTTACTTGCTAAATATGAAGCAATAACACCACCCATACTATGACCAATTATATATACTTCACTATAACCAGCATTTATTATTTTTTCTAATTCATCTTCAGCCTTTTTAATCCAATCTTTTCTAGTTACCTTATCAATAATCATTCTTTCATGTCCTGGTAAAGTAAAAGTAAATACATCAAAACAATTATATAATTCTAAATCATTATTTAGACTATTATAATCATAACTACCACCAGCAAAACCATGTATTAAAAGAATAGCTTTCCTAAATAATTTTATATTCATTTTATCAATTCTCCTTTATTTAATTTTATCATATAAATAAAATATTTCAAATACTTAAATTTAAATAATTATAAGAAATAGTAATACTATAATCCCCATAGTAGTATGGAGCTATTTGATATCTATTAAAATATATAATTAAACCATCACTAGTAATATTAAAATATTTATAATTATCTTTAATACTCTTAGTACCATCAATCATCATATCAAACACAACTTTATCATTAAACATATCATTATTACTAAAATATTCTCTAGAATATATAGATAATTTATTTAATATATCTTTATCCCTATTAATAAGATCATCTATATCAATAAATTTATTAGTACTTTTATTATAATTAATAGTTTTAATCTCATAATTAGGATGAGCCCCTCCAGTAAAATAAGATATATATAATACTATAGATATATATTCCTTATATTCATAATCTTTATAATCAATATAAAGAATTGTAAAAAAACCCGTTAGAAAGGGATCGGTATTTATCTCCAAATTCTTCTGTTTTGACGCCGAACGAATACTCA
>OHCF01000480.1_pt1 | contig 22129 bp, 17 predicted proteins | sample 1577511 | NCBI WGS metagenome assembly OHCF01 (sample SAMEA3879568, study PRJEB24766) | human gut metagenome | biome: human-associated habitat; feature: feces | place: USA | collected 1985/1987 | reverse complement strand
CATCAACCCCGGCAACATCGGGGGTGATGACCGCGTCAAGGCGGTCGTAGACGCCTGCCGTGAACACAAGGTTCCCATCCGCATCGGCGTGAACGGCGGCTCGCTTGAAAAGGAGCTGCTCGCAAAATATGGCCGCGTGACGCCCGAGGCGCTCGTCGAGAGCGCGCTCAGACATGTGCGGCTGCTTGAAAAGTTCGATTTTACCGAGATCTGCATCTCGGTCAAGAGCTCTGATGTACCGCTCAACATGGCGGCCTATCGCCTTCTGCACGAAAAGGTCGACTATCCGCTCCACCTCGGCGTGACCGAGGCGGGCACGCCCACGATGGGGCTTTTGAAATCCGCCATCGGCATCGGCGGCCTTCTGTGCGAGGGCATTGGCGACACGATGCGCGTCTCGCTCACGGCGGACCCCGTGGAAGAGGTCTACGCCGCCAAGCGCATTTTACAGGCCTGCGGCATCCGCCGCAGCGGTGTGAACCTCGTCTCCTGCCCGACGTGCGGCCGCACGGCGTACGACATGATCCCGATCGCCGAGGAGCTGGAGCGCCGTCTTGCCGACTGCAAGAAGAATATCACGGTCGCCGTGATGGGCTGCGTCGTCAACGGGCCCGGTGAGGCCTCGGCCGCCGATATCGGCGTGGCCGGCGGTAAAGGTGAGGGCATGATTTTCCGAAAAGGAAAAATCCTTTACAAAGTGCCGCAGGAAAAGCTTGTCGACGCTTTGATGGAGGAAATCCAAAAACTCTGACCGAGCGGAAACGATACTGAGATAAGGTTGTGGCTATGGCACAAAAGATTCCTTTTTTTGAATTATTCACCGACTTTTCGCCGGATTTTGACCTGCGCGTCCCGCTCAACGCCGCGATGGTCACGAACATGGTGCTCGAGCCGGAAAAGCGCACGATGACGCTCGACATGACCGTGCGCGCGGAGATGAACGACTCGACGCGCGAAACGGTCGAGCAGCTTCTTGCGCGCAATTACGACTTAAAGCGCGTGGACATCCACGTCAAATCAACGGTGGAGGCCTTTCCCGACATGTTGAAGAACGCTGGCCGCAAGGTGAGCGGCAGCGGGAGTGTCATCATGGGCCGCGAGATTGCAAAGGGGAGAGTGCTCCCCATCAGCGAGCTGACGCCAAAGGCCGGTCACGTCGTCGTTGAGGGCAAGGTCTTCAAGTTCGACTGCCACGAGACGCGCCGCGCCGGCGTCTGGACGATGTTGCTCGAAATGACGGACTACGAAGGCTCGCTCTTCATCCGCCGCAGCATGCCCGAGCGCGAGGCGACGGAGCTTCTTGGCAAGATCAGCGTCGGCATGTGGCTGCGCGTCAGCGGCCGCATGGAGCTCTCCTACGATGGTAAGGATATGCAGCTCAACCCGCAGGACATCATGCAGATCGACCATGCCGAGCGCACGGACACGGCGGAGGAAAAGCGCGTCGAGCTGCACTTACATACCCGTATGTCCAACATGGACGCGCTGACCGATACCGCCGCGGTCGTCAAGCGCGCGATCAAGTGGGGGATGCCCGCCATCGCCATCACGGATCACGGCGTAGCGCAGAGCTTCCCGGACGCCTGGCACACCGGCGAGGGTAAAATAAAACTCCTTTACGGCTGTGAGGGCTATTTTCTCAACAACATCGACGACCGTATCTGTGTGCACGGCCCGCAGGACGGCGATTTTTCGACTGAGATCTGCTGTTTCGACATTGAAACAACGGGTCTGAAGGTCGCGCACGATGCCATCACCGAGATCGGTGCGGTCATTCTGAAAGACGGCGAGATCGTCGACACATTCCAAACCTTTGTCGACCCCGAACGCCGGCTTTCGCCTGAGATCATCGGCCTGACCGGCATCACAGACGACATGCTGCGCGGCGCGCCGAAGCTGGAGGACGCGCTGCACGCGTTTTTGGCCTTTGCGGGCGGCCGCCCGCTCGCTGCGCACAATGCGGAGTTTGATATCAGCTTCATCCGCGCAGGCTGCAAAAAGTGCGGCATCCCGTTCGAGCCGACGTATCTCGACTCGCTGATTTTCGCGCAGAATCTCCTGCCCGAGCTCGGCAAGTACAAGCTCGACATCGTGGCCGACCACTTGCAGCTCCCGCAGTTCAACCACCACCGCGCGTCCGACGATGCGGTCCCGGTCGCGCAGATGCTGGCCAAGTTCTTCGTCATGCTCGAAGAGCGCGGCGTCACGCGCCTCCAGCAGATCAACGACGAGATGACGAAGCTCCGCCCGCTCGGCGTCAAGCGCAACCGTTTCCCAAAGCACATCATTCTGATCGCCAAGAACAAGGTGGGCCTCAAGAACCTCTACCAGCTCATCTCGGCGTCGAACCTCAAATACTTTAAGCGCGTGCCGATCATCCCGAAAAGCGAGCTTGTCGCGCATCGCGAGGGCTTGATCATCGGCTCTGCCTGCGAGGCGGGCGAGCTGTTCCGCGCCATCGTCGACCACAAGGACTGGAATGAGCTCAAGCGCATCGCCTCGTTCTACGACTATCTTGAAATTCAGCCGCTCGGCAATAACCGCTTCATGGTGCGCGACGGCACGGTGCGCGACGACGAAGATCTCAAGGACTTCAACCGCACTGTTGTCAAGCTTGGCGAAGAGCTCGGCAAGCCCGTCTGCGCAACGGGCGACGTTCACTTCCTCGACCCCGAAGACGAGGTTTATCGCCATATCCTGCTCGCGTCAAAGAAATTCGCCGACGCGAACGAGCCCGTCCCGCTCTACTTCCGCACGACGGACGAAATGCTCAAGGAATTTGACTACCTCGGCAAGGAGAAAGCCTACGAGGTCGTCGTGACGAACACCCGCGCCATCGCCGAGCAGGTGGAGGATATCGAGCTTTTGCCCAAGGGCAAGCTGTTCCCGCCGCGGCTTGAAAATTCGGAAGAAGACCTTAACCGCATGGTGTGGGGGAAAGCGCACGAGCTTTACGGCGACGATCTGCCGCAGCTGATCGTCGACCGGCTGAACGTCGAGCTCGGCAGCATTCTGGGCAAGTACGACGTCGTCTACATGTCGGCGCAGAAGCTCGTGCAGCGCTCGCTCGAGTGCGGCTACCTCGTCGGCTCGCGAGGGTCGGTCGGCTCGTCACTCGTAGCGTACATGGCCGGCATCACCGAGGTCAACGCCCTGCCGCCGCACTACCGCTGCCCGAAGTGCCGCAACGTCGAGTTCCACGCGGGCGAGTATGGCTGTGGCGCGGACATGCCCGATAAAATGTGTCCCGTCTGCGGCACGAAGTATGTCAAAGACGGCTTCGACATCCCGTTTGAAACTTTCCTCGGCTACGGCGGCGGCAAGGTGCCGGATATCGACCTCAACTTCTCGGGCGAATATCAGGCGCGCGCCCACGCGCACGCGGTCGAGATGTTCGGCAAGACGCAGGTGTTCCGCGCGGGTACGATCGGTACGCTCGCGGAGAAGACTGCCTACGGCTTCGTCAAAAAATACCTCGAGGAAAACGGCATCGCCGCGGGCAACGCCGAGATCGACCGCCTGACGGCGGGCTGCGTCGGCGTGCGACGCACGACGGGCCAGCATCCCGGCGGACTCGTCGTCGTGCCGGACGACATGGATATCGAGGATTTCTGCCCCGTACAGCACCCTGCGGACGACCCCGACAGCGACACGATCACCACGCATTTCGAATATCACTGCATGGAGGACAACCTCTTAAAGCTCGATATGCTCGGCCACGATGACCCGACGATGATCCGCATGCTCGAAAATCTGACGGGCGTGAACGCCCGCGCTATCCCGCTCGACGACCCCGACACGATGTCGATCTTCATCTCGTCCAAGGTGCTCGGCTACGAGAACGACGAAGTGCTCGGCCCCACGGGCGCCGTCGCGATCCCCGAGTTTAACACACGCTTCACGCGCCAGATGCTCGTCGACACGCAGCCCAAGGACTTCAACACGCTGCTGCGCCTTTCAGGCTTCTCCCACGGCACGGACGTGTGGCTCGGCAACGCGAAGGATCTGATCGTCAGCGGCACGGCGAGCGTTCTGGAGACCGTCGGCTGCCGTGACGATATCATGCTCTACCTCATCTCTATGGGGCTTGACCCGAAGATGAGCTTTAAGATCATGGAGGCCGTCCGAAAGGGCAAGGTCAAGGGCGGCAAGGCGGGGGACTGGCCGATGTGGGTCGAAGAGATGCGCAAGCACGACGTGCCGGAGTGGTACATCGAGTCGCTTGCGAAGATCGGCTACCTCTTCCCGAAAGCGCACGCGGTCGCATATGTTATGATGGCGTTCCGTATCGCGTGGTTCAAGGTGCACGAGCCGCTCGCGTTCTACGCGACGTTCTTCTCCATCCGCGCCAAGGCATTCGACGCCGCCGAGTGCTGCAAGGACGCCGACGCGCTGCGCCGCCGCATCCGCGAGATCGAAAACAACAAGGACGCGACCGCCGTGGAACAGGACTTGATGACGACGCTTGAAGTTTGCTACGAATTCTGCCTGCGCGGCTTCCACTTTGAGCCCATCGATATCTACCGCAGCGATGCGACGAAGTTCGTCGTCACGGAAAACGGCCTGCTGCCGCCGTTCACGTCCGTCCGCGGACTCGGCGAGACCGCAGCGCTCGACACCGTCGAGAAGCGCAAGGGGAAGGACTTTACATCGGTGGAGGAGTTTTCCCTCTGCTGCAACAAGCTGTCGCAGACGCATATCGACCAGCTGCGCGCGTTGGGCGCGTTTGCGGGATTGCCTGAAACGAGCCAGTTAACATTGTTTTAACACACTGTGTTGTATTGTTCCCTGCGTACTCGCAGGGGGGGCGTTTTTCCCTGCATCGTGCAGGGGAACGGCAAAGGGGGGCTATTCTCTTTCCTCGGAAAGAGAATAGCCCCCCTTATACCCCCCAAGAGAAAGGGACGAGGGGCCTTCCCCCTCGACCCCGCACATTGGCAGTCTCGATCTTGAAGAGCTGCTCAGCCTGCGGAATCGGGTGCGGTGTACATGGCTTCGCCATGAATCTTCTGCGAGTCGTTGCTACGATCAACCGCGCCTTACTATCGTGAGGCGCGAGTGACGGTAGCTGGACGGCAGACTGCTTACCGAATGCGGCATTGCTGCGCTCGCCGCATTGTGGAGACTGGCGGTAGACGGAAATTACTGCGAACTTCTACAAGATGGGCAGAGCGGCACTCGCAAGGGGTGTGCCGCATCCGTAAGGCGTCAGAGCCGCCAACGGCTGCGCAACAGCGGATAGTAGGAGCAGAGACAAATCGTATAGCAGTTCCAACGCGGCTTTGCCGCGCTCAGGCATCTCCATTCCGGAGGCATAGAAGTCATTCAAGCCCGAGACTGCCAATCAATCCCTTTCTCTTGGGGGTGTAAGGGGGGATATTCTCTTTCTGAGAAAGAGAATATCCCCCTTTTTTCGCACCCCGCACGGTGCGGGGTACCCCTTTACCCTTTAGGGCAAAACGCAAAAATAAAACCTACCTTGCGGCAGGTTCTATTTTTAGGTCTTACAGTCCCAGTTCGACGGCACGGCGAAGTCTAACCTTGCCGTCGAGCGCTTCGTCGATCGTGTGGATCAGCGCCTCGCGGTCGCGGTTGAGCGTACCGCCGAGGGGGAGGTAGTTCGACGCGTGGTTCGAGCGGAAGATGCTGCCGTCGGAGTCGATGTGCTCCAAAAAGAGGCGTGTTTCACGCATCAGCTCGGGCGGCTCCATCATCTTGAACTCGCCGCTCGCGATCCAGTCGTGCAGCGGCGTGCCCGAGTAGACGCGAAGCGTCAAAAACGCGATATAGTCGGGCTTCATGCGGGAAACGGCCTTCGCTGTGTCGATGGCGTGGGCCTGCCAGTCGCCGTTCGCGCCCGCCATGCCGTTGATGGCCGTGACGGAAGTGGCGATGCCCGCCTGCTTGCAGCGGATGGCGTTTAAGACGATCTCCTCGGCAGTAACGCCCTTGCAGAACTTTTTGAGAAGCTCCTCGTTGCCGCTCTCAAGGCCGATATACACGATGCCGAGGCCGTGCTCGCGCAGCGTACGCAGCTCATCGTCCGTCTTGCGCATGATGGCCTTGGTCGTTGCGTAAGCCGCAACGCGCTTGCAGGTAGGGAAATGGTCGCGGATATAGTCGAGAACGGTCAGAAGATAGTCCATCGGCAGGATCAGCGCGTCGCCGTCGGCTAAAAAGATCTTCTCGATATAGCGCCCGTAGGCGCGCGCCTCGTCGAGGTCGGAGAGCACCTGCTCAATGGGGTTGATGGAGAACTTTTTGTCCTTGTACATCGTGCAGAACGCACATTTGTTGTGGCTGCACCCGAGCGTGCACTGCACGATGAGGCTGCGCGCCTCGCTGGGGGGACGGTAAACGGCTCCCGAATAATGCATCAGGGTTCCTCCTTACAAAATCAGCCGAGCTTGGCCTGGCACTTGTCCATGAAGCGATCCACGGTGATGACGGCGCGCTGGTGCGTGCCCTCGCCGATGAGGCCGGCGGTGTCGGTCGCGGTGGCCTTGAAGTCGACCATCTTGCCGTTTGCGGAAATGTCTGTGACCTCGACGGTAACGGTGATCTCCATGCCAACGGGCGAGGGGGAGACATGGGAGACCTCGACCTTGGTGCCGACGGTGCTCTTACCCTCGGGCAGCTCCTGCTGGAGATAGGTGAAGGCGGCATTTTCGACCATCGCGACGAGATACGGCGTGCCAAACACCGGCAGACCGCCGCTGCCGAGCGCGGCAGCGGTCATGTCTTCCGTGACAACTTTCTTGACGGTAAAAGTATCTCCGATTTTCATCTTAAAAAACTCCTTTACGATATTACTTGGCAGCTTTGACCTTGATCCAGAGCTTGCTCAGCTCGCGCATGAGCACCTGATTGTCGTGGAACATCTCGTCCTTGTCGTAGCCGCTGCGGGGAAGGTAGGCGGCATTGTCCGCGTAGAGATCCTCAGACGAGGTCATCTCTTCAAACACTTCCGCGTTGGGAGAAGTATAACCCACCGTTTCGGTGTTGTCAAACGCGGCTTCATAGGTGAGCATGTAGTTGATGAACTCGTGGGCGAGCTTGGGATTCTCGGCATTTTGGGGAATGACCATGGCATCGCACCAGATGTTCGTGCCCTGGGAGGGCATATAGAAGCTCATGTCTTCGTTTTCATCAAGCACCACGGCCGCGTCGCCGGAGTAGACAACGGCGATGTCCTTGTAGCCGTTCATCATACCGTCGATGACCTCGTCGGTCACATAAACGGGGGACATGGTGTTGTTCATCTGCAGGAGCCACTCATAGGCATCGTTGATCTCGTTGGGGTCCTCGGTGTTCATCGAGTAGCCCAGCGCCTTGAACGCCATCATGAACGAGTCGCGCTCGGAATCGTAGATGTAGATGTGACCGGCGTAGTCGGTGTTGCGCAGGACCTCCCAGCCCTCGCTCTCGATGACGGCAGGGTCGACGTTTTCGTGGTTGTAGACGAGACCGACGCTGCCCCAGAAGTAGGGGATGGAGTACGTGTTGTCCGGGTCGTAGCTCATACCGAGCACGGCATCAGACATGTTCTCCATGTTGGGGATCATGCTCTTGTCAAGCGGCTGGAGGAAGTCCTCGTTCATCAGGCGTTCGATCATGTAGTCGGACGGAATGATGACATCGTAGCGGTCGCCGGCCATGAGCTTGGTGTACATCATCTCGTTGGAGTCGAAGTTCTCGACGATGACGCGCACGCCGTACTGCTTTTCAAAGTCGGAGATGACGTTCTCGCCGAGGTACTCGCCGGGGAGATAGAGCTTCAAAACGTTGCTGCCGTACTTCTCGACAGCTGCGGCGCTCTTGTGCTGCTGGGAAAGTCTCGCGCCCACGGTGCCGCCGACAACGGCCAGCACCAGCACGGCGGCAACAGCCGCCATGGCCTTGCGGCTCACGGCGCGGGAGGACTTGCCGTCCTTTTCGCGCTTTTCGCGCACGATCGGCACGATGTTCACGACGCCGAGCACCAGCGTAATGAGAAGAATCACAATGGTAGAAAGGGCGTTGATGGACGGGTTCACGCGCTTGGACATCGTGTAGACCAAAATCGAAATGTTGTTGACGCCGTTGCCCGTTGTGAAGTACGAGATGACGAAGTCGTCAAAGCTCATCGTGAACGCAATGAGCGCGCCGGAGACGATACCCGGCTTGATCTGCGGCACAATGACTTTCGTGAGCGCCTGGAACGGCGTTGCGCCAAGGTCCATCGCTGCGTCGATCAGGTTAGGGTCGAGCGAGCGGAGCTTCGGCGTAACGGAGAGCATCACGTAGGGGATACAGAACATGATATGCGCGATGAGCAGCGTGCCGAAGCCTTTTTTGACCGTAAGGACGCTGAAAAACATCAGAAGTGAGATGGCCGTGACGATATCGGGGTTCATCACGGGCAGGTCGTTGATGCGCTCGACCATCTTCTGCACAACCTTGCGGGATTTAGAAAGGCCGATGGCCGTGATCGTGCCGACGACTGTCGCGACGACCGTCGCGATGACGGCGATGATGACCGTGTAGAGCACAGCCTCCATCATCGTCGAATCGGCGAACATCTTTTCATACCAGCGGAGCGAGAAGCCGCCGAACTTCGTCAGCGAGCGGGAATCGTTGAACGAAAAGATAATGATATAGAGGATGGGGAGGTAGAAGAAGAGCATCGTGAGCGTCAGGATGATCTTCGAGCCGACAGAGGTTTTCTTTTTCATGCGCTTCTCACTCCTTTCCCTGCGAGGCGACCTGAACGTCCGCCTTGCGCGTCAGCCACATCGAGATCATGATGATGACCGCCATGATGAGCGAGATGGCCGAGCCGAAGTTCCAGTCGCCAGTGGTGAGGAACTGCGTTTCAATGATGTTGCCGACGAGGACGTACTGTCCGCCGCCGAGAAGCTTCGGAATGAAGAAGCTCGACACCGCGGGCAGGAACACGAGCGTGATGCCGGAGATCACGCCGGGAAGCGAGAGCGGCAGCGTCACGCGCAGGAATGCCTGCACCGGCGTTGCACCGAGGTCGTTGGCGGCTTCCAAAAGGCTCTTGTCCATCTTGGCAAGGGACGTGTGGATCTGCAGGATCATAAAGGGAATGAAGTTATAGACCATGCCGAGAATGACGGCAAAGCTCGTGTGGATCATCGACACGGGGCCTATGCCGAACCACGAAAGGATCGTGTTGAAGATGCCCTCGTCCTGCAAAATGCCCATCCAAGCATAGGTGCGCACCAGCATGTTGACCCAGGTCGGCATGGTGATGAGCAGAATTAAGATCGTGTTGCTGCGGCCGCCGCGCTGCGCGATGACGTAGGCGATGGGGTAGCCGAGCGCAACGCAGATGAGCGTTGTGATGAGCGCAATATAGAGCGAGCGCAGCAACACATCCATAAAGACCTTGTCCGTGACGAAGCGGGCAAAGTTCTCAAAGGTGAACTGGAATGTCAGCACCGAGTTGCCGGAGGTCGTGAAGGCATAGAGCACGATCAGAAGCATCGGCACCACGATGATCGCGATGATCCACGCGATATACGGGTAAGTCATGGAACGAAAGCGCTTCACCACTGGCCCTCCTTCTTCATCACGTGGATGTCCTCGGGACGGAAGACAAGGCCGACCTGCTCGCCCTCTTCAAAGGCGTGGGTGGTGGAGACCTTGTACTCATAGCCCTCGGTGGAGAAGGTCACATCGTAAACGCCCGGGGTGATGGTCTCGGGGTCGAAGTCGTACTTGACGTCCGTGATCTCGACCTGCTCGCCGTCTTCGAGGGACCACGCCGACGCGCTGGCCCAGGTCTCAAGGTCGGTGTCGAGCGCGATGCTCTCCTGAATGTCCTCGACCTTTTTGAAGAAGTTCATCGCGTAAATTTCTTCCTGATAGACCTTGCTCTCGACGCGGTTCTGCGCTACGACGAGCACCTTGACGGTGATAGACGTATCGTTCGCGGTGGCAAAGGTCACGGTGTAGTTGCCGGTCTCGGGCTTGATGTCGTATTCGACGGTCTTGATGGAGATGGGCTCCTCGGTCTCGGCGTCCCAGGCCTCGGCAGAGGCGAGGGCGACGACCTTGGCGTCGTCGAGCTCTTCGACGTCCTCCACGTCCAGAAGGAAGGCGTTCGCACTGATCTTCTCGCCCTTTTCCTCGTTGTAGACAGGGCGGTCCTGCGAGACCTGCATCTTCACGGTGATGGACGTACCGACGCGCGTTTCGACCACGGTTTCATAGTGCATGCCCTTGAAAAGCTGAGACTTGACCGTGCCCTTGAGCATACCCTCGGCACGCGGGACAATGTCGAGGTGCTCGGGGCGGATGACGACGTCGACCTTTTCGTTCTTATTGTAGCCGCGGGCACGGCAGGCGTACTTCTTGTCCTCGAACATGACGAGGTCGTCCTCAAGCATGACGCCGTCGATGATGTTCGTCTCGCCGATGAACTTGGCGACGAATTCGTTGACGGGGGTGCGGTAGATTTCGGTCGGCGTACCGATCTGCTGAATTTCACCCGCATTCATGACGACGATCTTGTCGGACATCGTCAGCGCCTCTTCCTGATCGTGCGTGACGAAGATGAATGTGATGCCGACCTCCTGCTGGATGTATTTGAGCTCCTGCTGCATCTCCTTGCGGAGCTTTAAGTCGAGCGCGCCGAGCGGCTCGTCGAGCAGCAGCACGCTTGGCTCGTTGACGAGCGCGCGGGCGATGGCGATGCGCTGCTGCTGGCCGCCGGAGAGCTCGGTCACGTTGCGGTGGGCATAGTCCTCAAGGCTAACAAGGCGCAGCATACGCATGACTTTCTGCTCGATGACGTCCTTCGGCTCCTTTTTGAGCGTCAAGCCAAAGGCGATGTTGTCGTACACGTCCATGTGGGGGAAAAGGGCATACTTCTGGAAGACGGTGTTGATCTCGCGCTTGTAGGGCGGGACGCTGACGATGTCCTCACCGTCGAAGAGCACCTTGCCCTCGCTCGGCTGCAAAAAGCCGCCGAGGATGCGCAGCAGTGTCGTCTTGCCGCAACCAGAGGGGCCGAGCAGCGTGACGAACTCATTTTCGTAAATGTCAAGAGAGACGCCCTTGAGAACGACCTGTCCGTCCTCAAAGCTCTTGACGATGTTCTTGAATTGAATGATCTTTTTCTTTTCTTCGGCCATTTCCGATATCCTCACAATTTTATAGAATAGTAGTTAAAAAAGCGGGGGCGTGCAGACCCAGAGGATGCGCGCGGTGGTCTTGCGTTCATTTTTGAGGTAGTGGAACGTTCTGCCGTGGAGATAGAACGTTTCGCCGCGGCACACGACGCTGCGTTCGCCGTCGCACTCTAAAATGACGCTGCCGTCAAGCACGTAGCCGAACTCCTCGCCGTTGTGCGGCTCGATCTCGAACGATTCGCCGCCGGCGGGAAGTTCCAATAAAATGGGCTCCATCTGGTTTTTCTGCGTGTTGGGAACGATCCAGTTGACGGTGCAGTTCTCGCGCTCGTCGACGAAAAAGTCTTCGGAGCGGAAGACAAACTGGTCGTTTTTATCCTCCTGAAAGAATTCCGAGAGGTTGGTGCCGAGGGCCTCGAGGATATCGCTGAGCGAGTCGATCGAGGGGGAGGTGAGGTCGCGCTCTAACTGGGACAAGAACCCCTTCGTGAGCTCGCTTCGGCTGGCAAGCTCCTCCAGAGTCAGTCCCTGTCGTGTTCGCAGCTGCTTGATCTTATTGCCAATGTCCATACACACGCCTCCTCGTTCGATATACTAAACTTTTGGTGAGTTTTTGCTAAACCGAGACTATTATACACAGCGCGTGCAAAATTGCAAGAGTATATTTAACAAAAAGTTCAATATTTTGAACTTTTGAAAAATAAAACAGCGAAGAGCCGATTGCAGCTCTCCGCTTGTGGGATTTAACTAAAATACTTCTTTTGAAACGGAACCTCATCCACCTGAAATTCGCGTCCGTGCAGATATTCGAGGATGCCTGCGTCGCTGGGAAAGTCGAAGCGCAGGCGGTAGGAGTAGAGCGCCTGATGCGTTTCGCCATATTTGCGGTTCACGCTGCCGACGCCGTACTTGCCGTCGCCGAGCAGGGGATGGCCGAGGTCGGCCATGCTCGCGCGGATCTGATGCGTGCGGCCCGTGAGCAGCTCGACCTCCAGAAGCGACAGCTCGCCGCGCGTCTGGAGCGTTTGGTATAAGGTGATCGCGCTGCGGCCGTCCGGCACGGGGCGGTGGTAAACGCGGACGGTGTTGCTCTTCTCGTCCTTGCGCAGAAAGCACTCGATGCGGCCCTTCGGCGGCTCGACGCGGCCGAGGGCGATACATAAATAGTATTTGGCGATCTCGCGGTCGCGAATCTTGTCGTTCAGGATGCGCAGCGCCTCAGCGTTTTTCGCCGCGATGACGATGCCGCCAGTGTTGCGGTCGATGCGGTTGCAGAGGGCGGGGGTGAAGGCATTCTCCTCGCGTGGCCGCCACTCGCGCTTTTGATAGAGGTAGGCGAGCATGTGGTTGACGAGCGTATTGACTTTCTCGTGCTCGTCGGCGTGGGCAAGCATTCCCGCGGGCTTGTCGAGCAGCATGATGTTCTCGTCCTCGTAGACGATCTTGAGCCGCGGCGTCGTGATCGTGAGGTAGACGTTTTCCTCGCTCGGCGACTCGAAAAACTCATCGTTGATGTAGCACTGTAAAATATCGCCCGCGACGAGCTTCTGGTCGCGCTGGGCGCGCGCGCCGTTGACCTTGATGCGCTTTAGGCGGATGTACTTCTGCGCGAGCGACGCGGGGAGCAGGGGGATGGCCTTGCCGAGAAAGCGGTCAAGCCGCTGATTTTCGTCATTTTTTCCGATGTGAAACTCCCGCATGGGCGGCACCTCCGCTTGCGCAGCGCGCGATTTTCTGCTATTGTACGATAGCGGGCAAAAAAAGTAAAGAAATCCTGTCAAAATTTTTGCCGCAACCGTGAAAAAAGTATTTGACAATCGAGAAAACGTCCTCTATAATATCACTCGTGTCATTGCGAGGTGTAGCATGGTTTTAGATGTAAAACGTATCATTAACACCCCCGGAGGCAGAATTCCCTTTGACTTTACAGAGGACTTTTCTGATGTGGACTTCGGCGGCGTGTGTCCTGCGGTTCGGCCGGTCTCAGTGGTAGGGCAGGCAGAGAACATTGCGGGGATGCTGCGGTTGCAGTTTGACCTGACTACAACGCTTTCCACCGTGTGCGATCGCTGCGGAGCGCCGTTTGATCTTCCGTACAAGGTTCCGTTCGAGTGTCTGCTCGCTGAGGAGCTGGAGGAAGACGACAACGACGATATCCTGCTGCTGGACAACGGAACCGTTGATCTCAGCGAGCTGGCGCGGGAGACGTTCATCCTCAATATGCCAAGCAAGACCCTTTGCCGCGAGGATTGCAGGGGCTTGTGTTCCGGCTGCGGCGTCAACCTCAACTATGAGAAGTGCCGCTGCAAAAAGGAAGTCGACCCCAGGTTAGCAGCCCTCGCAAAGCTTTTGGAACAATAAATTCGCTGTTCATTCAGCTTAACTTTAAGGAGGTGTCAACATGGCAGTCCCCAAGGGGAAAGTATCCCGTCAGAGACGTGATAAGAGACGTTCTTCTCACTGGAAGCTCACCGCTCCTGCGCTTGTCGCGTGCCCGAAGTGCGGCGCTCTGCACCAGCCTCACAGAATGTGCCCGGAATGCGGTACCTACAACGGCCGTCAGGTCAAGGTCATCGAGTCCAAGGTCGCAGCCGAATAATTGATTCGGAACGAAAATCGTTAAGAAAAGCTGAGTGGAACTCCACTCAGCTTTTTCTTATGCCGCAAGAGAAGGTTAGCCTTGCGTAACCTCGAAAATTCGGTTATACTGTATTTGTAATATTTTGCTTTGCGATAAAGAGCGGTGCGATCGCGCGCCGCTTTGGAATAAAGGAGGCAGAGAGATGAAACCTTTGGTTGCGATCGTTGGACGGCCGAACGTCGGCAAGTCCATGCTGTTTAATAAGCTCATCGGCCAGCGGCTCTCCATCGTCGAGGATACGCCGGGCGTCACGCGCGACCGCATCTACGGCGAGAGCGAGTGGTGCGGCCGCAAATTCCGTCTGGTGGACACCGGCGGTATCGAACCGCGCACGGACGATCAGATATTGTCGTTCATGCGCGAACAGGCGGAGATCGCCATTCAGCACGCGGACGTCATCATTTTCCTGACGGATGTGAAGACCGGCCTGACGGCTTCCGATCAGGAGGTCGCGAATATGCTGCTGCGATCCCGCAAGCCCATCGTGCTGGCGGTCAACAAGATGGACTCGACCGGACGGGTCGACCCCGATTTTTATGAGTTCTACAATTTAGGCCTCGGCGATCCCATCGCCGTTTCCGCCGTGCACGGCCACGGCACGGGCGACCTGCTCGACGCGTGCTTACAATATTTCCCGCCCGAGGATGACGAGGAAGAGGATGAGGACGTCATCAAGGTCGCCATCATCGGAAAACCCAACGTCGGCAAGTCATCGCTGACGAACCGCATTCTCGGCACCGAGCGCATGATCGTCAGCAATGTTGCGGGCACGACGCGCGACGCCATCGACTCGTACTTTGAAAACGAGCAGGGCAAGTATGTCTTCATCGACACCGCCGGCATGCGCAAAAAGTCGAAGGTCGACGACGTCATCGAGCGCTACAGCGTGCTGCGCGCCACGATGGCCATCGACCGTGCGGACGTGTGCCTCATCATGATCGACGCGCAGGAGGGCGTGACCGAGCAGGATACGAAGGTCGCGGGCCTCGCGCACGAGGCAGGCAAGGCCTGCATCATCGTCGTGAACAAGTGGGATCTTGTCGAAAAGGACGGCAAGACCATGGACAAGATGCGCGACGACATCCGCCGCGACCTCTCCTACATGACCTATGCGCCGATCCTCTTCATCTCGGCGGCGACGGGCCAGCGCGTGCCGCGCCTTTTTGAGATGATCAACTACGTGCACAACCAGTCCTGCATGCGCATTTCGACCGGCATGCTCAACAACATTCTGGCCGACGCGCAGACGCGCGTACAGCCGCCGACGGACCGCGGCCACAGACTGAAGATCTACTACATGACGCAGGTCGGCGTCTGCCCGCCGCACTTTGTCGTGTTCTGCAACGAGCGCAAGCTCTTCCATTTCTCCTACCAGCGCTACCTTGAAAACTGCATCCGAAACGTCTTCGGACTGGAGGGTACGCCAGTCATCATGTCGATTCGCGAGAAGGGGGATAAGGAAGACTGATGGAGAGCATTTATCCTGAAGTGATCACTACGTTCGCAGCAGTAGTGCTGTATGGCGTACCGGTCGCTGTTGCGGTGCTGTCGTATCTTTTGGGTTGCATCAACGGCGCGATCGCAACGACGCACATTTTCTACCATGACGACGTGCGCCGCCATGGCAGCGGCAACGCGGGGCTGACGAATTTCTACCGCAACTACGGCGCGAAGTGCGCGCCCATGGTCATCGCGTTCGACATGCTCAAGGCTGTCGGCGCGGTGCTGCTGGGCAATTATTTCCTGGGCTATCTTCTCGGCTGGGGCGCCGCAGGCAAGTATTTCGGCGCACTGTTCTGCGTCATCGGCCATATGTTTCCGGTGTTTTACGGCTTCAAGGGCGGCAAGGGCATTTTGTGCAGCGGCACGCTGCTGCTGCTTCTCGACTGGCGCATCGCGCTCGTCGGCTGGGGCGCGTTCGTCGTGCTGTGGCTCACGACGCGCTATGTGTCGCTCGGCTCGGTCGCCGCGGCGGTCAGCCTGCCGTTTACCACGTATTTCGTGTTCCATAACACGGCCTGCACAGTGCTCGGCACGTGCATTTCGCTTCTTGTGCTGTGGGCGCACCGCAGCAACATCAAAAGACTCTTAAGCGGTACGGAGAGCAAGTTCCATTTCCATGTGAACGCGCCCAAACCGGGGGAGGACGAATGAACATTGTAGTGCTTGGCTCGGGCGGCTGGGGTACCGCCGCCGCGATGCTGTTATCGGACAACGGCCATACCGTCGCGCTCTGGTCGCACGACCCGAAAAAGGCGGAATTGCTGGATAAGACAAGAGAAAATCCTTTGCTCAAAGGCGTGCGCATTCCCGAGCGCATCGCCGTCACGAGCGACTTAGCGGTGCTCCAAAATGCGGAGATGGCCGTCTTCGCGTCGCCGTCGTTTGCACTGCGCTCCGTTGCGCATGCGGCTGCGCCGCACCTGAAAAAAGGCACGCTGCTCGTCTCGCTCACGAAGGGCATTGAGCGCGGAACGCACCTGCGCATGAGCGAGATCATCGCACAGGAATGCGGCGAGGGCTATCGTATCGCAGTGCTCTCCGGCCCCTCGCACGCCGAGGAGGTCGCGCGCCGTCTGCCGACGAGGTCTTCCGCGTCTACACGCACGACGACGTCGTCGGCGTGGAGCTTGCGGGCGCGCTCAAGAACGTCGCGGCGCTGTGCTGCGGCATCAGCGACGGCTGCGGCATGGGCGACAACACCCGTGCGCTGCTCATTACCCGCGCGCTGAGTGAGATCTCGCGCCTGGCCGAGTGCATGGGTGGGCGCAAGGAGACGCTCGCCGGTCTTGCCGGCATGGGCGATCTCATCGTCACGTGTACGTCGATGCACTCACGCAACCATCGCGCGGGCATCCTGATCGGTCAGGGCAAGAGCGCGCAGGAGGCCATGGACGAGGTCGGCGCGGTCGTCGAGGGCTATTATGCCGCGCGCAGCGCGCACGAGCTCGCGCAGCGCTATGGCGTGGAAATGCCGATCTCGACGGCGGTGTACGAGGTCCTCTACGAGGGCAAGAGCGCCGCGCCGCTCATCGGCGTTCTGATGAGCCGCACGCCGAAGAAGGAAAGCGATTGCAGCTGGTTATGATTATTTCAAAAAAGCGGCCCAAGGGCCGCTTTTTTGAGTAAGATTGCAGCCCGCGGCAGCGCACGCGCCGTAGGCGCGTACGTTTGCGGGCTGAGAAGTGTTTTCCGCCACGCGCATGTCGCGGCGGAAAACGATTAAGATTATTTGCGCCGTGCGCGGCGCAAACTCTGCGAGGCTTTTGCGCCTGCGGGCGCGAAAAAATATATTGAGGGTAACGATGGATATTTTGACGCAAATTGAGAATTACCGGCCTTACAATGAGCAGGAGGAGCGGGATAAGGGATTGATCCTCGACTGTCTGCGCGCGTTTGGGGATGTGTTCACGCGGGAAAATGCACTGGCGCACATGACGGCGTCGGCCTGGGTGGTGAACGAGCGCTTCGACCGCGTGTTGATGGCGTATCACAACATCTACGATTCGTGGTCGTGGCTCGGCGGGCACGCCGACGGGGAAGAGGACCTGCTCGCTGTCGCGCTCAGGGAAGTCCGCGAGGAGAGCGGCATCAAAAACGTCCGACCGGCAAGCGAGGATATTTTCTCGCTTGAGGTGCTGACTGTCGACGGCCACATGAAGCGCGGGGAGTACGTCTCCTCGCACCTGCATCTGAACGTCACGTATCTTCTCATCGCGGACGACACGGACGCGCTCACGGTCAAGCCCGACGAGAACAGCGGCGTGAAATGGTTCACGCCCGAGGGCGCGGTGGAAGCCAGCAGCGAAAAATGGTTTCGCGAGCATATCTACAATAAACTCAACGAGAAGATGCGGCAGTTTCACGCGGAAAAGAAATAAAAGGAAAAGCCGCCCCAGGGCGGCTTTTTTCGTGCGCATCACAGCGCCTTGCAGTACATTTCTTCGACCGCGCCGAGGGAGGGGCGCTTTTTTCCGCTCGGCGCAAAGCCGAAGGACTCATAAAACCTGATTGCGCTCGTGTTCTTTTCGAGCACCCATAGCACGAGCGTTTCATAGCCTGCTTCCTTCACGTCTGCGAGGAGTCGCTCCATCATCGCTTTTCCGTGGCCCTTGCGCCAGTTTTCCGGGAGCGAGTGGATGCAGATCAGCTCCGCGCAGCCGGCCATGTCTTCGTCCCGCGCCTCGCTCCACCATGCGATGCAGTGCGCTTTGCTGTCCAGCTCCAGAAGGTAGCCATTGCCGAACCTCTCATTAAGAAGGTGACGATACATCGCTCTGGCCGGTTCAAGCTCGGTACATTTTGCAAGGATCTCTGCGGGGACGATCTCCCGGAAGGCGGCCTTCCAGCTCTCTGTCTGCACGTAGGCGAGGCGCTCTTCATCGCCGGGACAAACACGTCTGATGCGCTCCATTGATATCCTCCTAAACAAAATGTTTCGTTGGGCTTTGCTCCAGTATAGCAGAACGGAAGAGGAAAGCAAGCGGAAAAGCAAAAAGAAGCACTGCTTTCGCAGTGCTTCTAATCTGTTTGGTCGCTTAGATCGCGCGGGTAACCTTACCGGAACGCAGACAGCGGGTACAAACATAGACATGGCGGGGCGTACCATTGACGATAGCCTTCACGCGCTTGACGTTGGGCTTCCAGGGACGATTGGAACGACGGTGAGAGTGGGAAACTCTGATACCGAACGAAACACCCTTGTCGCAAAACTCGCACTTTGCCATCCGTTGCACCTCCTTGCTGTAATCAAATCAAGGCTTGGTCATTCACAAGCAGTTGATACTATAGCAGATTGCATCACAAAATGCAAGTACTATTTTCAAAAAAGATGAAAAAATCTGTAATTTTTCCGCTCGCGGCGCAAATGCGAAAAAAGCGTGGCGCGGCAGGGCGTTTTCGCTTGTAAAAAAGGGGGGCAGCGATTATAATTAAAGCGTATTTTATCACGCGGGCCAAGGCCCGCATGGAGGGAACTATGAATACCAATCGCTCCGTCCGCGTAAAGGACATCGTAGAAAAATTTCAGATGGAGGTCATCAACAAAGGCACGGATTACGACACCGAGATCTTGACCATCACGGACGTCAACCGCCCCGGCCTCCAGTTCATCGGCTTTTTCGATTATTTTGATCCGAGAAGATTGCAGATCATCGGCAAGAGCGAGGTGACGTTCCTGCGCGGCTACTCGGCGGAGGAGCGGCGCAAGCGCTTCGAGGACCTGTTCTGCTATGAGATCCCGGCACTGGTCATCTCGCGCAATTTAGATGTTTTCCCTGAGTGCCTCGAGATGGCGCAAAAGCACGGCCGCACGCTGCTTCGCACGAAGTACACGTCCGTCGAGTTCACCGCCATGACCATCGACTACCTGAATCACGCGCTCGCGCCCGTCATCACACGCCACGGCGTGCTCGTCGACGTGTACGGCGAGGGCGTGCTGATCCTCGGCGACAGCGGCATCGGCAAGAGTGAGACGGCCATCGAGCTCATCAAGCGCGGCCACCGCCTCGTCGCCGACGACGCGGTCGAGATCACGCGCATCGGCTCAACGCTCTCGGGCACGGCGCCTGAGCTCATCCGCAACTACCTTGAGGTGCGCGGCGTTGGCGTCATCGACGTGGAAAAGCTCTTCGGCGTGGGCGCAGTGCAGGATTCGACGCAGATCGACCTTGTCATCCAGTTTGAAAAGTGGGAGGATGACAAATTCTATGACCGTCTGGGTCTCGACGAAAACGACACGACCATCCTTGATGTGCCCGTGCCGCAGATCACCATTCCCGTCAGTGCGGGCCGTAACCTCGCCGCGATCGTGGAGCTGGCAGCGATGAACAACCGCCAGAAGAAGCACGGCTTCAACTCCGCGCGCGAATTCGCCGCGCAGATCGACGGCCACATTGACCGCGTGACCCGTGAAAATGAGCTGAAAAACCAGAATCCGTGAACGGAGGAGCATCTATGTCTTGGGAAACCGCACTCGACCGCCAGATCCATGACTATCTGCCCGACCTCAAATGGGCCGCAGATGAGCCGATGGCAAAGCATACGTCGTTCCGCATCGGGGGGCCGGCCAAACGCATGGCCTTTCCGAAAACGCGCGAGCAGCTCGTTGTGCTGATGGGCTTTTTGCAGGACGCGGGCGTCAAGCCGCTGCTGATCGGCAACGGCACGAACCTGCTCGTCGCCGACAAGGGCCTTGACACTGTGGTCATCGACACGTCCGCCGAGCTTTCTCATATTGAGCTGACGGACGAGGGCGAGATCGCAGCGGACGCAGGCGTGTCGCTCGCGAAGCTCGCGCTGTTCGCATGGAAAAACGGCCTGACGGGGCTGGAATTTGCCCACGGCATCCCCGGCACGCTCGGCGGCGGCGTCGTGATGAACGCAGGCGCCTACGGCGGCGAGCTCAAGGACGTTGTCACCGAAGTGACGGCGCTGTATCCCGACGGCGTGAAGGTTTTAACACCTGCGGAGCTGGATTTTTCTTATCGCCACAGCGTGTTTTCCGCGGGCGAGGGCATCGTCCTCGGCGCGAAGGTCAAGCTCGAATCGGGTGATCCGGACGCCATCAAGGCAAAGATGGACGATCTGATGGCGCGGCGCAAGGCAAGCCAGCCGCTCGAGCTGCCGAGCGCGGGCAGCACGTTCAAGCGCCCGACCGGCTACTACGCGGGCCCGCTGATCGAGGGCTGCGGCCTCAAAGGCTGCCGCGTCGGCGGGGCAGAGGTATCAAGCAAGCACGCGGGCTTCGTCGTGAACGTCGGCGGCGCGACCTGCGCCGATGTGCTCGCCCTCATCGAAAAGGTACAGAAGACCGTTTACGACGCGCACGGCGTGATGCTGGAGCCGGAGGTCAAGATCATCCGGTAAATAGAAAGAGAGACAACGATGGAAATTCTGATCATATCCGGCCTGTCCGGCGCGGGCAAGTCCAGCGCCGCCACCTATCTGGAGGACATGGGCTACTATACGGTGGACAACGTACCGGCGGACATCATTTTGAAATTTGCCGAATTCTGCGCGCAGAGTGACGGCCGCTATGACCGCGTCGCGCTCGTGAGCGACATCCGCTCGGGCAACGGCAACTTTCAGGGGATTTTAGACGCAATGGAGCGGCTCAAGCAGGGCGGCGATATCTGCCGGCTGCTGTTCGTCACGGCGGACCTTGAGACCATCATCAAGCGCTACAAGGAGACGCGCCGCCGCCATCCGCTGATGTCTGACGGCATGACCATCGAGCAGGCGATGCACCGCGAGCAGGAGCTGCTGCGCCCGCTGCGCGAGCACGCCGACTTTGTCATCGACACGACGCTCATGCCCACAGCCAAGCTCAGAAATGAGCTCTACGGTCTCTTTGGCGACAAGGGCGCGCGCGGCAAGCTGAGCGTGAACGTCGTCTCATTCGGCTTCAAATACGGCATCCCGCTGGAAGCCGACCTGGTATTCGACGTGCGCTTCCTGCCCAATCCCTTTTACGTGCCGGAGCTCAAGCACAAGACTGGCATGGACAGTGAGGTCTATGACTACGTGTTCTCGTTCCCGCAGACGAAGACGTTTATCGACAAACTCGAGGGAATGCTCTCATTTCTGCTTCCGCTCTACGCAGAGGAAGGGAAGAGCACGCTCGTCATCGCTGTCGGCTGCACGGGCGGGCACCACCGCAGCGTGTCCGTCGCGCGCTGCATCGCGTCCTACCTCACGGCCCTGGGCTATCCCGCGTTTGAAAATCACCGCGACATCACGCGCGGCTGAAGCAAGTTTTTGAAACGAAAGAAGGTGGCGGCATGTCGTTCGCCTATGACGTAAAAGCGGAGCTCTGCAAGGTTCCGATCAACCGGAGCTGCTGCGCCGTGGCCGAGGGCTGCGGCGTGCTGCTGTACGCCAGCGCATTCACCGCAAACGAGGTGCGCATCGTCACGGAAAATGACGAATTCGCCGCGCGTCTCCCAAAGCTCTTCCAAAAGGCATTTTCCCTGCGCTTTGACGAACTCCCTGACAAGTCGAAGGACGGCGGCAAGCTCGTCTTTCGCATCACGCAGGAGGACAAGCTCGACACGATCTGGCGCGCGCTCGGCTACGATCGCCGGGCGCATTTTGCGCTACACCTGAACTTTGCGCTGCTTGAAGAAGAGTGCTGTCGGGCGTCGTTCCTGCGCGGGGCGTTTTTGTCCGGCGGCAGCGTGACCGACCCGCAAAAGCGGTATCACTTAGAGCTTGCGACCTCGCACGTGCAGGCGGGGCGCGAGGTCGAGGCGCTGCTGCGCGACATGGGATTTGAGCCGAAAAATGTCATGCGGCAGAATAACCTCATTACATATTTTAAGAGCAGTACCCATATCGAAGACCTGCT
>OHCF01000466.1_pt1 | contig 22821 bp, 9 predicted proteins | sample 1577511 | NCBI WGS metagenome assembly OHCF01 (sample SAMEA3879568, study PRJEB24766) | human gut metagenome | biome: human-associated habitat; feature: feces | place: USA | collected 1985/1987 | reverse complement strand
ATCTGGGGTGCAGATGCTCCATTCATTGGTACGGTTACATCCTCGGTAAATGCCTCAGTCAGTTTTTCATCGGATGCTCCGCCTCCAGCACAGTGCGGGCAGGTTGCAAATTTCTCCTTATCGTAAAAATGTCCTCTTTCACATCTGCATAAATTCATGGTGTTCTCCTTTCCTGCGCGTTTTCGCGCCCCTTATGTTTTGATGTTTAATAACTATGTTTTTTTATTTCTACCTCTTCGTAATGCACCAGCACTACGGAGGTATTATCCTGTGAATGTGAATTTGCATGTGTCGCTGCTTCTACCAGCGCTTCTGCTTTCTGTTCCGGTTTTACCGCATCTGCCAGAATGATCTTTTTGATCTGGTTGTCCGGCAGGGTTTTTGTGATACCATCGCTGCAAAGCATGATCATATCTCCGTACTGGAGGGTAAATGGCTCGGTATTGATATCCATCAGGGATACATTTCCCATGCCAAGATAACTGATCAGTGCTTCTTTGTGACGCTGTGCCATGGCTTCTTCCATCGTCATCTCACCTGCTGCCACTTTTTCCTGCAGACGCAGCCAATAATTGTGGTCGCGTGTTACCTGCTGCATCTGATGGTCGCGGATGATGTAGATACGGCTGTCTCCTACAGATGCCCAGTACAGTTTGTTGTCCTCTACGATACAGGCTACCATAGTCGTTCCTGATCCTCTTCCATTTTCTTTCGGGAAGCTGCTGATCATCTGATCGGTTGCGTAGATTCCCTGCCGGAAAAATGCCGGAATGTTGAGCTGCGGTTCTTTTTCCACGCTGCGAAATCCCTGTACCATCATCTGGATCGCCGTACGGCTGGCTTTGCCGCCGTCTGCCATACCGCCCATGCCATCACATACCAGCGCAAGTACTCTGGTCTTTTTGTTGGCTGCCAGTCTTTTACTGTCGGAAACATACAGTGCATCCTGCTGATAGTTCCGGTTACCGACTGCCGTCCGTGCCAGTGTGGTAAGCTGCGGCACTTTCCGCACGACCGGCTTTGACTGTGGAATGGCACTTTGCACCGGCTGTGCTGCCGGCATCGGCTGCGGTGCTTTTTTTCTTCTGATTCCAAACATAGTTGGAGGTCACCTCTCTCTCCTGGGATTATTTCTGATTATCCTGCTCGCTGCTCATTGCTTCGAGCTGCTGTTTCGGGATATGAAATACAAATTTTTCTCTTCCGGCTGTGATCACATCGCCATCCAGAAGCATTCTGCGGTTTGTGATCTTCACACCATTTACGAAAGTTCCGTTTGTGGACTCCAGATCGACGATGTAACATCCCATCTTGTTGACTTCGATCACAAAGTGCTGTTTGGATAAGCGGTCATCGTCAAAGAAAATATTGCAGATTTCCGAACGTCCGACAAATAAGCTTCCTTCTACGTTCCATTCGATATCTTTGATCGTTCCGGCGCGGTCTGTGATCGTTAATCGGATCATCTTGCTGTCTGCTTTTTCCAGTTCATCCGGATCGACTCCGATCACTTCGGTTTTCTTTTTGCGGATCACGATGATAATGATCGTTCCAATAATGATCACCAGCACGATCAGTCCGATCCACCAGTAGGATTTAATTGCCTGCTGGATGGCTGCGGTTTTGGCATCTCTTGCATTTTTGATGGTAAATTCCAGACTGGCATCCATTTCGTTCTGATCCTGGGATTTGTCACGGATATTGGTCAGATGCAGTGTGTAATCTCCATTATAAAATTCTTCGTTTGTTGTTAAAGTTACGGTAATCTGATTTCCGGTTGCGGCGGTGTTGATGGATTCGACTGTCCATACTTTCGCATCTTTTGATGCCTCCTGACCTGCTTCCTGGATCATATAATTGGAAGCTTCGTTTGCATCCATGTTGTTGACGCCGTTTTTATCTGAGATCGTAAACTGAATAGAATTGCTGCTGACTTCTTCAATCTCGCCTGCGAATGTCGGTGCTTCTTTGTCCTCTTCATATGCGGAATAATCCACATAAATTTTGCCAACAGCGGAGTTATCCACCGTCAGTGCCAGTTTTGCACGGCCTGCGGTCTGGTTTGTCGGTGCTTTCAGATTTACGACATAAGTTTCTTTCTGCCACAGAGTACGGATCGCATCAAACGCTTTGACTACACTTTCTGCGGTTGCATCCACACTACAGTCGTAATAATAGCCACGGCAGTTTTTCTCTGCCAGGATTTTATTCCTGGTATAAGAAATCTTTTCATCTGATTCGGTATTTCCGGCTTTCGGTGTTTTTCGGTTCAGCATGATGCCGTATACCGGAACGGAAGCGTCTTTTACAGTTTCTGCGGTGGAAACGTTGTCAATATCTTTTCCCTGGGAATCATCCTCACCGTCTGTGATCAGCAGTACGACTGTTCTCTTGACCGGTGCGCTCTGTTCTTTGAGTACCTGGTTGATGGAACGGTAAAGAACCGTCTTGCTGTCTGCTGTTTTCATATAAGGAATGTTTGCGATCTGCTCACAGTCGCTTGCCAGATCCTTTGCTTCTTTTGATTTGCCTTTGATCTTTCTGGAAAAGACCTGTGTCTTTTCGCCGCCTGCATTGTCTGTTCCCACGGTATAAAGTGTCATCTCATCGCCTTTTTTCAGGGATTTTCGAAGCTCTGCAAGCTGTGTTTTTACTTCTGCGAACTGTTCTTCGTTTACGGAGCCGGAGTTGTCCATCAGAATGATGTAATTCATGTTTTCTCCGCTCTTTTTGAAGCTGGTGATATCGCCGTCCTGCGTAAGTTCGATATTTTCGATCTTTCCGCTTACAGTGGAACTGTCTTTGATTTTCGATCCGGTAATGTAGGCTTTGACTTCCGGTGCTTTACCGATCGCCTGTTCTGCCACATATGGTGTTTCCATGACGGCTGCCTGTGCAATGCTGCTTCCTGCCAGCACTGCCAGTACGCAGGCTGCCAGGATTCCTGTTATTTTTCTTCCCATTTTCTCTTCCCCCTGCTGAATGGTATAAATATGAAACTGGTATCTCCGATCGTAATCTTATCGTCCTGCTCCAGTTCTGCAGTTGCTTCCAGAAGCTCATCATTTAAATAAACCAGATTTCCGGATTCTGCTGCCACATAGAACGCATCGCTTTTCGGATCGTAGATTACTGAACAGTGTTTTTCTCTTGATATTTTCTTATCATCGACCATCGCCACATCCATCGCCGGGCTTCTGCCGACAAAATTTTTGCCTGCATGCAGACGGTAGTCTTTTCCTCGCTCTGTTCCGGTCATGCAGACCAGCCAGCCTGTTACCGGCGGCTGTGCGCTGTTTCCGAAAAATCCAAACGAGATGGTTTTGTCGTCGTCCTCTCCGGATGCGCTGCTTCCCGGTATCACCGCTCCGGTGATCGGATTGCCGATGCTATTTCCTATGATTGCACCAAGTTCATCTCCCAGAGAGAGGTTTGCTTCCGCGATGGATATCGTATGGTCATCCTCCTCAACATCATTTAAGCGGATTCCCAGCTTTTCGCTCTCCAGTTTGCAGTGTGGGCACACTTTGTTTACGCTCGTATCGTACCAGTGTCCCTTGTTACATCGTTTGATCATTTTTCCATCCTTCTCTTTCCGGCGGCCTTCTCTGCAAGATATTATTTGTCTCTTACAAATACTGCGATCGCCGAGTAGTTGTCCATATTGGTTCCTTTTCCGTTTGCCAGTACGATCTCTTCCATGGCTGCCAGCCACTGCTGCGGACTGTCTGCCTTTTTCAGGGTTTTGCTCATCTGTTTTTCATCGATCAGCTCCCAGAAACCATCACTGCATAATAAAAAACTGCTGCGTTTGGTCAGTTTGATCCCTTCCACGACCTGATATTTCGGTCGGTCCCATTCTGTTCCCATGACACGCAGCAGACGACTGCGATCTTCATGGTGGCGGATATCTTTCTCTTTGATATCTCCGCGGTTCACAAGCATCTGTGGCACACTGTGATCCTGACTTCGCAGCATATATTTTGTTTTTTCAAAGTAATATACCCTGGAGTCTCCTACATGCGCAAATCTTGCCTGATCCCCAGCTAATACCAGACAGGTTACGGTCGTTTTCATGGAATTTCCTGCATGTTCTGCAATCTGTTTTTCCAGCAGCGCATCCTGTGCATGCTGAATACTTTCCTCGACCGTCTTATTCTGCTCCAGTGCCGCTTTTACCTGCTCTGTTACAAAACGGGAAGCAATATCACCATTTCCATGTCCGCCCAGACCGTCACACAAAATAAACGCCAGTCTTTCCGGTGTGATCGAAACATCCAGAAAATCTTCATTCACCGCCCGTTCGCCTTTGTTTGTCAGCATACCATATGTAATATTCAAAGTTGCCGTCTTACATCCCTCCCCGGTTTTATATTTTTTTAAAATTTTCTGATAATTTGCAAAATTTTTCTATATTGTTTATATTTTTAATTCTTAATACCTTTTTCTATAAAGGTTTGCAATCAGAAAATCCGGTCAATTTCGCAGAGTACCTTACTCTATGATTGATCTTTGTGGTAATTTATACCAAATATCTCCTTAATTTTACAAAATGTCACATAAATTGTCAATATTTTCATCATATATTCTTGTAAAGATTACACGACAAAATTATAGCTTACAAAATTTCGTCTTAGTCTTTACAAAACATGCGAAAGGCGTCTCTGCACAATGATTATATCATCCCCCGTTTGGAATTTTGTTCTGTAAATGAATTGACTGTGGATCGCGTACATTCATGTAAATATTTATGCAGCGTTTGTCCTGTCCATTTACCACCAATTTTGCAGAGTAAGGTACTCACCGAAAATAAATCACCCAAAATGACACATGGTGCGCATATAATAATATAATCATTATATGCGCACCATGTTAAAAATATGCAAGTCCAAAGATGCTCTTAATTCAGGAATGCCTCTGGCATTGTTGCCAGCTTCATTACAACTACCAAGTCATCATTGACAGCATTTATTTTGAAAACACTGCATCATTTCTGGAAAGAAGATACACACAGTATTGATTCATGCTTTGGTATTGTAATTGGCATACACCCTTGTTTTCTGAAAGTGCAATGACTGCTTCCACTTCTTGGTGCATTCATTTCGTATCCGTAACTTTCCAATACCTTCCGTAACTCATCAAACCGGAGGTCTTTCGACAAATTGCATATACGTGTTATCAGTTTATCCCATTTTGACATTTATTATACTTCCTATCCACATTATGCGTGGTGTCAACCAATTTATTTATGTACGTTCTCTTTTAACTAAAATTTGCATTACTTTTTATATATTATGATGATGTTGCTCTACTTCACCTGCACAAACTGATACGCTGCCCGCTCTTTTTTATCTTTTCCTGCGCATATGATCCGGATTCCATGATCGATCACTTTTTCTTTTGTCTCCGTGACATACTGATAGGCATATTCTGCTCCGGCAAGATCTTCAAAGACCAGTTCTGCTCCGGCTTCCAGTTTTTTCAAGTTGCCGGTAAAAGATTGGATGCCATAGATCGTCATGCCTTCGGCATCCCATGGCATGGTTGTACCGTCCATGCCCGGTGAGCAGGCTGCGGTATGTTCATCAAAGGTATTTAAAATAGCATATTCTATGGAAAGAGATGGGATTTTCACAAATCCAACCACTACTTTTCCATCTACGGTAAGATAAGTATCCCGATCCGGGTGTTCTACATGTTCTGCGACCTGCTGCTGTTCCTGCCTTGCCGCCTCCAGAAGTTCTGCCGCCTTTTCGCGCTGCCGTATCCCGGAGGTCAGAAACACGGCTGCTATCACAGCAAGCACTGCAGCAGCCACAATAAATACCGGTACTGCTCTGCTGATCTTTCTGTCTTTTCTGTCTGTTTTTGTTTCGCTCATCTGTTTTCTCTCCTTCCAGAAGCAGAACAGCCATAACACGCAGAAGATTTCGTTCTGGAGTTATGGCGTTCCGTTTTTGATTTCTTTTTTATTTTACGATGCCAGGGTCAAAAGGTCTAAATCCACATGAGCTTGCTCATAGGTGGATGAAAGACCTTGGGACCCGCCCCGATATGAGCATAAAAGTGGGATGATAATCCCACGATATGCGAATATTGGGGAGGATTGTAGGAGTGCAACGCACGGAACAATCCGTAGGCATCATAGTTGGGGACTTTTGACACCCACATCATTTTACTTTATCTTCATTGTTTTTTTCAAGTATCCGGTTTTTCCATTCAGCTTCTTTTTGTATTTCTTCTTTACTTTTTTCGGCACGGCAAAGACTGCTTTTTTGTTTATGCCTTTGAATGCATGCTTTCCGATCTTTGCAAGCTTCTGCGTCTTGATGTTGATCTTCTTCAGATTCTTGTTATTATAGAATGCTTTTGCTGCAATGGTCGTCACATTCTTGCCGATCGTCACTGTTGTAAGCTTCTTATTGCCTTTGCATACTTTTGCGCCGATACCGGTTACTTTGAACTGTCTTGCCTGGATCCGGACGGTTGCCGGGATGGTCAGTTTTTTCGCTCTCTTGTTTGTGGAAGCGACATAAGTAACCGTATTTTTCGAGGTTACTTTGTATTTTGCTTTTCCAACCTTATAAACTTTGCCGATTGTCACATCCTGCGGTGTATCCGGCTTATCGGTCGATGGATTGTCGGTGGACGGCTTGTTGGTCGATGGTTTCTCCGTCGATGGATTGTTTCCGGAAGTTTTTTTCCAGATAGCATACAGTTCTACGGTTTCTGTGATATAGAATTTGTCGCCCGGACGGTAAGTGGTTCCGCTTCCGTCTGCCTTTGTGTTCCAGCAGACAAATTCCATGCCGTCACGCGTAAAGCTACAATTTGCCGCCTGTACGGTATCGTATTTTTTATAAGGGCTGTTCGGATCAGTCATCACACCGTTTCCGCCATTTGCATGGTAAATCATCTGATAACCTTCCTCTTCTTCCATCTGTCCGAGTACTTCTGCACCGTAAGTGAAGGAAACGCTCATCGCTGCACCTTCTGCCAGATGCCATTTTCCTTCCACAAATCCGTGTCCGTCTTTGGAGACAATCAGCTTATCGCCGTCGAGCGTTGCCGATCCGGCGATCACGGTCACTTCCAGATCCACGTTATCGAGGTCATTAAATACGATCCTCTGGTCATCGTTTGTGATGCCGCAAAGCTGAAGTGCCACTTCTGCCCCATCCATATCACGCAGATACAGGTTTTTGTTTGTATAAGATACCCACTGTTTTTCTGTGCTGTCTGTTGTATCGGCACTCAGTACCAGATCCAGTGCTTTGATATTTCCCATACCTTCATTAAAAATACGGGATTTTGCACTCTGACTGTTTCCGACCTCATCACTGACTGTAATCTCTATATCTTTCTTATAATATCCTTTTCCAACGTTGACGCTGAAGGAAAATTCATTTTCATCACTGATCTCTGCACCCAGTTCCCGGAGCGTCTTTTCTCTGGCAACTGGCTTTCCGTCCACGGTGATCGTCATATAAGCATCCTGCTCTGTGATACCGCTGATCGTCAGCGTTCCGTCTTCTGCAAAACCGGAGCCATTGGTCGGGGAAGTCAGCATCAGCGTCGGCGCTGTGGTATCAACCACAAATACAAAGCTCTGGTCAAAGCCATCACCGTTTGCATTGGTTCCGTAAATCTGAATCGTGTGATCTCCATCCGCCAGTTCTGTGAGCGCGATCGGGATCGAAGCGGTCTGTGTAAAGGTTCCTGTTTTTCCTTCTTCGCCGTCCAGTACCCAGGTTCCGGAAATATCCATATCGGACTGTGCGGTAAATGTAATATCCGATTTCGTATAAGTATCATAATATACCGTTTCTTCTTTTACATTCCCGTTTTCATCCTGTGTGTTTTCGATTCTTCCGACCTGCTGTTTTTCCTGATCTGCTTCCAGTGTGATCTGTGCCTTCTTCGGTTCGTTTAAGGTGAGCACATCTGCAAAGGTTTCTTCTCCATAGATGATTCCGGTCAGATTTCCTTCGCTGTCCAGAAGCCGGTTAAACGGTGTCACACCGATCACGTATTTTGTGCCTGCCGTAAGGCCGGTGGTTTCCACAGTTTCTTTGCCCTGTTCATTCGTCACTTTTGTTTCGCTTGTTCCGCCAAGCACTGCATAGATCTGATTGTTCTCATCTTTGACTGCGGAGATACTGTAATCCGAAAGTTCTTCTTTTTCGCCTTTTGCATTTACTTCATATACTTTAAACAATGCACCCTGGCATTTTGTATCAGCAATGTTATCCAGCGAAGCACGGATCTGCAGATCACCTGCATTTTCTGCTTTCACGGAGGCAAGTGCCGCCGGCTGATTGCTGTTTGTGTAAGTAAAGGCTGTTTCCGTATCAAGGATTCCGGTGGTAACTTCTTCCTGGCTGTAAACAAGTCTTACATAATAACTGCCGCCTTCCATGGTTTCCGGAATCTGGACCGCTGCACTTCCTTTTGCGATCTCTGCTGTTTCGAATGATGCGATCGGTGTGCCGCCTTCGGTATCTGCATCCGGGTCTTCGATGATATAAACATCCAGTTTTTCCAGATCGGACATTTTTTCATTGCCGCTCCAGGTCAGGTTGATCGTGCGGTCGGTATTGCTGTACTGTTTTTTGTCCGTCTGTACCGAGGTAACTTCCGGCAGAGGCGCTACTCCGTAAAGGATCAGCTCTGATGCGGCTGCGGTTGTAACCGTATAAGTTTTATTGTATAAATTTGCATCTGTAAAGGATACAACGATCGTTGCTTCTTTTTTCTCTTCATTATAAGAGAAGTTTGCATTTGCATTCTCGTTTTCCTGCTCTGTTTTGTCGTTGTCATAATACTGAAGTGCATAGCTTTGGCTGTTTTCATCCACGATCCGCAGTCCTTCTTTTGCCTTTACCGCTTCTTCTTTTGAATCTGCCGAATATGCAATACTCAGTACCTGTGCACCGCCCTCTGTGAACGCTCCGAGCGTGAAATTGTGGTATGTCTTTGTGAAATCTGACTGAAGGCTGGCTGCCACATTTCCATTTGCATCTGCCAGTGCGCCGCCGGTGGAAGATGCTCTTTCATAAATATTGGATCCTATGCTCATGTAAAGCATATCCTGTTTATCCTCATCATATCCGACTGCGTACCATCTGCCGGAAAGTCCTTCCGTGTTTCTGGCTTCTTCCAGATATTCCGGATACGTCGGCTCTACTTCTGCCTGTGATCCAAAGGAAAGATCACCACCATATGCGTAGGAAATACCGGTGGAGAATCCCAGAACTTTCAGTGCACCCCAGATACGCCTGGTGTTCAGTCCAAGTGCCGCTCCTCCGACCTGCATACCGCCGATCAGCGGAATCACTTCCGGAATGTTGATGTGCGCCTGTGCATAAGCTTCAAAAGCTTCCTGTGCACCCTCGCTTCCATCGATCACGATATAGCCTTTTCCATCTATGATTCCAAGATAACTGATACTGCACTGGATCAGTGTCTTAAAATATGGTATCCACTGGGTCTCCAGTTTTGCATAATCCATGATCTCAATATCGGTATTTGCAACTTTCAGATCAGATACCTTAATGCCAAATCCCGTCAGTCCAAGGGAAAGGTCTGCTCTGGCCTCCATCGCCTGGAACAGGCTGAAGGATACACTCAGCAGAAGTCGGATCGGCGGAACCTGACTGCAGCAGAAAATCGTATCGTACAGATTTTCGAATCCGCCGCCACCGCCCAGGATCCAGCATACACCAAAGGAATCCAGGTTGATGCCCGGTTTGACACCCTGCACATAGAAATACAGATTATCAACGATCGGAATCTTGTTTTTGCTCTTGATTCCCAGTTTGATCTCCAGCGTGATAGAACGCAGGAACGAAGCATTTCCTTCGACGTTCATGCTCCAGTCATTTACGGTATTGACTTCCAGCGTTCCTTCGATCTTTGGCATCGCCTCTGTATAACCCGGCAGTGCCACTTCTGCTGCAAAATTGACGCCAAGGAAGCCCTGGTTCATACCGTAAAGGACATTTTTTACTTCCACGCTTGCATCGGTGTTGTCATCGTCATCATCATCGTTATTATTTTTCTTCTTTCCATCCTGATACAGAGAGCCTGAGGAGCTGCCCGTCTGTTTGTAGGTTTTATTCCACTCGCTTCGCAGTGCATCTGCTTTTGCACCATCGTCTGCGAAAACGTTCTGTGTGACCTTATCATTTTTATTCGCTGTTTCACTTCGCCTGGACACCGGAATCAAAAAGCTGAGATCCAGTTGTGCCGAAAACGACATCACAAATCCTGCCGCATCTTCGACCTTCACTGCATTCGCTTTTCCTGCATCGGTATCATACATCATACCAAGTCTTGCAAACGAGAGGTTGAATGCCATTCCGGCCAGTGTCATCAGTCCGTTGAGTGCCGCCGGATAGATCAGCGTGATCGTCTCATCTTCAAACCCTTCCAGCTCTTCTCCGTCCATATTATAAGGGACAAGTCCGTATTCCGTTCCGTTTTCAATGCTGGTAAATCCTGCATTGCCTTTGTAGATTCTGGTATTTTCGACGGAAGCATTCAGTGTAATATCGGAAAAATCTGTATTGATCGTTCCGTCTTTCTGCGTAACTTCCACCGTACCGTTCAGGGCGTCGATACAGCCGTTGATCACTACTTTGTCTTTGTTTCCGTCAATGGATTTCGCCACATAGCGGGCATTCGTTCCATTTTCGCCGGCATCAAAGGTATCGTCTTTTATGAAACTTCCCTGGAAGAAAAGCAGCGTTTCTTCGTAATTATTTTTATCTTTGCTGTACGCCTCTTCACTTGTATAGGTTTTTATCTGATAAGTTGCATTTTCCCCAGTTTTCCCTTTATCCTGAACAACCGCCAGAATACCGTAATAATCGTTGCGGTAGCGGATATCCTCAGACATCACCACGCGCAGGGCATCACCGGTTGTGACCTTATCCACTCCTGACGGCGGCTCCGTCCATTCAAACGTAAGCTGATAGGTATCCGGTTTCATTTCCTTTGTAAACAGAATATCCAGTTTGTTTTCCTGGGTATCCACGGAAATATTTTCCGCCGGTATCTCGTATTTCTGCTTATCCGCCGCTCCCTGTGCATAAAGCGTATAACGGCTCTTATCCTCCAGCATGGAGAAATTGTTTCCACTTACATAGAGGTGTCTGGTCAGCTCATTGTAGAGGATCTGCGGTGTGGCACTGTGGAAGGTAATCCTTGGCAGTTCTCCGTTTCCGCCCGGACAGAGAATGTACATCGACGTTTCATACAACATATTTTCGTATAAAAGTCTGGCATCCGTATCGTCCGGCAGATTAAATACCCTGAAGGTGATCTTGCGGTAGCTGGAGGCACTGTCTACATCTGCCCGGAAATAAAATGGAATCTTGATCTGTGTACCGTCATTGAAATTGATATAGGTACTCTGATATGGAACTGCATAGCTGGTTTCATATGGGAGATCTTCCTGTTTTTCGCTTAGCGGTGTAAATCCTTCCGCTGCATATGCCGCAACTACGATTTTCTTATAATCAGTATTTCCTGATATGTTTTTCAGGGTTGCCTGGATATCAAAAATACCATCTTCTTTGAAACTGCCGTTTTCTTCCCGGTTGCAGGTGGAAATATAATGTTTGCCATCTGCGGAAAGCTCCAGAACCGACGGTGCAGACATATTGAACGTAACGGTATCTTTTTCCAGATCGGTTTTCTCGTTGGAGAATACTCCATAGTATGTATTTACGATTCCTTCTTTTCCTGCGTCGATCGTGCCGAGGTCATAGTACATTGCCATGGCACTGTCCGCAGTACCGTACTGGTCATTTCCTGCACTGGTAAAATTCAAAGTCGGATTCGGTGCAAAATCAAAGTCGGTCGCTGCCAGAGAATTCCAGTGTGCAAACGCGATCTTTTTCAACATTCCTTTGGAGGAAATCACGGTCGATGCCGTTGCAGTCGGACTGTAGCGGTCATCGTATGCATAAAATGCCGTCGGAATCTGATCGGCATCGATCACACATTCCTTTTCAATGAAACTGCTCTCGTAGGAAGTGTCCGGTATTTCATAGCATACATAATCCTGATCTCCGATCGCGGAATCCAGCAACATTCTTGCCTGAACCTTGATATCCTCTGTGCCATGATTCTGTACATCGTAATGGATCATCACCATGCCGTGTTCATTTGAGCCGGTGTTTGCCAGCTCCAGGCGCTGGGTGAAGGTCAGTTCACCCAGTGTCCATGTTGCTGACAGACCTTTTGCATCTTTGGAAACATTCACTTCGCCGGACTGCATCCCTTCAAAGGAATAATCGCCGCCAAAAATATAGTCTTTTGTCTCGCCATTTCTGGTAATCCGAAAGGAAGTAAAGGAAGTGTCATATTCATCGTTATGATATAACAGGTCTTTGTTGTTATCGGATTTGATGGTCTTGTCACCTTCCAGATTGGAGATGTAAAATCCACCGTTTTTTCCTGACATATGGACAGATATAAAATCATTCTCCAATGACAGAACATCCTCCTGCTGCTCCCCGGCACTTTGCGGTGCTGCCAGCATTTCCAGCGGAAGTGCCGTAAATCCTACCACTGCCGAAAGCATCAGGCAGATGGCTCTTCTGATCAATATTTTACTTTTTCTCTTACTCATATACCTGCCCCCCTTTACTGTTCGGTATCAATATAAAGATAGGTCAAATAAGTTTCTTTGTTCTGTGTTACTACGTACAGGGTATAGAATCCGGCTTCGAGACCGGTCAGTCTGCCGTCTTTGGTCACACTTGCTTTTTTCATAACTCCTGCTTTCTGGATTCCCTTTTCATAATATACCTTGAACGATTCACCGTTTCGTTTTGATTTCTCAAGCTTCAGTTCTACATCCGGTGTTTTCAGGATCGTGGTGTCACACGGAAGCATCATCTGTCCGTTTGCCGTGATCTTCAGGTTTGCAGAACTTATCATCTTGACATAACGTTTTACCGTCTTTTCATTGCCTACATGGTCAGATAGCAGATAGTATACTTCATGGATACCCTGTTCATTTAACTCACTGTCTGTCAGCGAAGTTTTCAGGCTGACGTTTGGATTTTCGTCTGCATTGTCCCAGAGACGGAAGGTAGATCCATCCAGAAGCATTTCTTTCAGTTCGGCTGCTGTCATACCCTGGAATGCGTTGACCGTCGGTTCATCAAACTGAATGCTCGGTGCGATATCATCGAGTTTGCTGATCTCCAGCACGCGGTAAGAGACAAGACCGGCTTTATCCGTTGCTTTTACCTGATAGCTGCCATTTGTCTCGATCGGAAGTCTGATCCAGTCCAGTTCATCTCCTGTGAACTGTCCATCCTGGTTTTTGTCCTGTGGTGCTTTTACTTTGTAATCCTTGCCACGGAATGTGATCGTTCCTGCTTCTGATAATGTTACTTTTACATTGCAGTCTTTGGATTTTACATACGTTTCCGGAATACCTGCCGCATAGACAACCGGCGGGATATCGTCGATCGTATCTACCGCGAACTCTTTTTCCGTAACATTTCCTGCCACATCCGCAAAGGTAACGGTATAAGTTCCGTTGGCTGTGATCTTCACCGGAATGTCATTGCCGCCGCCATACTGTCTGCTCAGTCCGCAGCCATTTACAAAGACGGTTTCATTTGCCCGGAATACCACTTTCGCCTGGTTGTTTTCCATGGTCTGCGTCACTGTAACCTGCGGTGCTTCTTTATCAATGATCTTTACCAGATTGATATCGGTCAGTTCATCTGTCACACCGTTTGGTGCAGTTGCTGTGATCTTAACAATTCCCGGTACGGCTTCGAAAAATTCTACCGTTCCTTTTCTGCCGCCAAGTTCGATGTTGGTTTTCGAGAAGGTTCCCGGATCTTCTACCCAGTTATCATTCTGTTTATAGTATACTTTCAGTTCTGATGTAGTCTTGTTGAAATCCAGACTCAGAACGACTGACTGTTTCGTCGGTGTGGTCGGTGCCAGCTTTTCATAAGCTTTGCCTTCATTTACATAACATGGACTCCAGGAAGATACGCTGATCTTCGGTGCATCTTTGTCGATCTCCGTCACCTGGATCGCCTGTGTCTTACGGTTTCCGGTGCGGTCTTTGAAGATCACACGGTAGGTTCCGTTATTTTCCACATCCATGTAGTAATAGTAACCTTGCTCATCCAGACCTTTCTGCAGGCCTGCCGTTACCGGGACAATCGTTCCTTTTGCGTTGTTCCGGTCTGAATTGTCATCCGTGTAGAACTTCAGACGCATTCTGGTAAAGCTCAGACCAACTTTCTGTACGGTCACGGTCGGTCCTTCCTCATCGATTGCCGCAACTTCCAGATCATGTGCCGTAAAGTTGCCTGCCTGGTCAATGGCGATCACCGTCAACTGTGCCGGTTTTGTGATCAGAAGTGCCTTGCTGACCGGATCCAGTTTCACGCCGTCAATCTCATCGGAAGCACTGTCATACGTCAGGTTTCCGGTGTCGGCATGTAAACCGTTCCGCACGATCAGTTTCGTTTTGCCAACATCCGTCAGAGTATAAACGATCCGGTAACCGCCGCTGCCGCCGATCTGATTTTCGATATCGGAGAATGCATCTTCGCCCGGCATCCATGCTCCATAGTAATTTGCCATGCCATCATAGATCGCATAGACATCTGCCGCTACCGCCGGTGCTTCCGTATCTGCCGGAAATACGCCTTCTTCCTCCACCGGTTCTTCATAAGGTTTCATGACCAGTTCATCCGGAAGCGTCACGGTGATCGGTGTTCCTTCATTTCCCACTTCGTCACTGTATTCAAACGTGTAGCTTCGTTCCATATCTTTCGAATATGCAAAGGTATGACGCAGTTCTTTTCCATTTACTGCGTACAGATCTTCCAGGCCGGAGGCGATCCACACTTCAATCTCCTGCGTGGTCGTGGCATCAGTCAGTGTACTGATATCCAGCACATTTCCCTCCTGCATATCACCTTTTTCTTTCAGATTCCAGTAAACCTTGATATCCTCTGCTTTTGGTGCCTCTTTATCGATGTTTTCCACGCTGACTTTGTATTCTACCGTTTTCTGTTCCGCCGCACCTGGAATTGTCAGTTCAAACAAAACGGTATCATTCTGGTGGAATACAACCGTTGCTTTTGTTTTTTTCTTATTCCAGCTTACGGTATAATTTTCGCTTGTTTTATCAGGTTCTTTTAAGGATATTACCGCATTTTCACTGACACCTTCAATCGTTGCCACAACATCCTCTGTTGTCTTTGCGGTCGTACTGTACTGCGTCTGTGCGGAATAATCTCCGAAGAAATTTTTCAGTGTAAACGTTTCGGTATACGGATAACCCCAGATATCATCATACTCAATTTCATACGTACCATCCTTGGTAATGCCAAAATAATCTTTGACGATCGAGTTTGCATTGTCTATCGGTACATCAAACTGCTTCACCATGTGTTCTGCTTCTGACAGGGTAAAACGGTCTGTAAAATACCGATACGTATACATGACCTCCGGAACTTCGATGCCGTTGATTTTCCGGATATGGGCTCTTGTTCCCATATTCAGGCTCGCCTGCTGTGCTTCCGGATATTCTTCCACCGTTATTTTCTGCGGAAATTCATTGATGCCGTAAAATCCTTCCTCTGTCCCTGTCTGTTCTGAGGAAAGGAGCTGTGTTTCATTTCCGACTTCATCGGAAACTTTCAGTTCGATCTTGTGCGGGATATGAGCGCCTTCTTCTTTGCTGTGGTCAATATCCGCCTTAAAATTACCCTGGATCTTCAGACTGTAAGAGCCATCCTCATGATTCTGATATTCATAGAATACATAGCTTAGATTCTGTCCCTGGTCTCTTTCCAGATTTTCGGAAGCATAACTGTAGTCATCACTGCTCCAGTGCTCCCCTGCTTCGCTGCTGACCTGAAGTGTATCATTTTCATCGATGCGAAGCTGAATATTGGCTTTTCTTAAATCCCAGTTATCCGTCACGTTAATCTCAAAACTTGGAGGTGTGACATAAGAAGCCGCTTCTTCATCCGAATCCGAATCCAGATTCGGATATCTTTCCTCTGTTGCCGTTTTCAGAGAAGTAAATTTTGCGGTTGGTGTATTCCGGTCGATATGGTCGATATAGAACTGCTGGTAGCTTAAGTTTCCGTATCCATCAATCACATAAAAGAGATGCCGTCCGTTTTCTTCATAGGTAAAACTTCTGTCTGATACAGGCTGTGCCTGTTCTTCCTCTCCGGCAAATGCAGATTCATACATCTGCGGATCTTCTGTCACCAGCGTGCTGCCAAGTTCCATCACCTGTGCAGTCATATTCCGCTTTGCCGCACCGTCATTTTCTACTTCCATTTTAAATTCCGGTGCTGCGGTCTCATAATAAATCTCCGTGGTATGAATATCCGACTTCACACCGCCCACATTCATGATCCGGTAGGAAATACTGTTGCTTCCTGCAAGAAGCGGGATCAGAGGCTGGAACTTGTTCAGTGCAACTTTGCTGTAAAAATCATCCAGATCTGGGCTCTTATATTCTGCTTTTATATCTACCGGTTTTACATCAAAGACCATCACGTTCTTTTCTGTATCAAAATTCTCCAGCGGGAACCATTTTACGGAATCTTCGTTATCTCCGCTCCAGATCTTGATCCAGTAATTGTTTTTGTCACTTTCCTTCATACCATCCACAAAGAACCGGATCGTGCGGTCATACGTGATTGTCTCCATGTCTGCCGATACATACGTTTTGCAGTTTCCAAGATAAATTTTATCATTCTGATATGCACCGCGGTCTGCATCGACTGACAGATCCTGCATATAATCCTTTTCTATCGTGCGCTGGAACGCATAATCACCGATGGTTTCAAATCCATAGTACGGTGCACGTCTTGCCGATGCATAAGGATCGGATATTTCAAACTGAATATTTGAAGTCACTTTGGAGATACCAAAGGTCTCCGGTTTATCCTGTTCATAGTTGAAAAGCCAGATATCATCGTAAGTGTCAAGTGTCACGACCGGATTTTCCGAATCGCCCTGACGGTTGCTGATGGACACTTCCAGTTTGTACTGACCATTTTCCAGTGTCAGTTCTTCCGGAATCTCCACGGTCTGCGTTGTCTTTCCGCTTATCAGATCCCAGCGGTATACTTCTTCGCCGGTATCTGCTTTTTTCAGTACAACGTAAGTATTTTCTGATTCATAATCAATGTCTTTTGTCACAAACGTATTGGTTCTCTGGTTTGACAGGCGGATGTTAAAAGTTGCTCCCGCCAGACTGGACAGATATTCTGCTCCGTCTTTCTCCGGATTGTAATCGCTGCCGATCTGATCGCGGTATACCTGCTGTCCGTAACCTTTTTTCGCACCTGCCGTAATGCTGATCACATTTGCCGGTGCTGTATCCAACGCATACTCCCCTGCTGTAACATCTTTTTTATCCGAAAAGCCATAAGCATCCGGTGTCATGACAAAAGTTTTGTCTGCAACCATACCTTTTGTCGCATCAAAGGTCTGTTTGCTTCCCTTTGTGGTAAACGCACTTAACAGTCCGGTTCCCATCATGACAGACAATGTTCCATAGTAGCAGTCACCTGCGATCGCCAGGAAACGGTCTCTTTGTACTTCCATTCCGGAAGCATCCAGTGCATTGATGGTATCTATGGTATAACTGCTTCCGGATACGCTGATTGTTGCATAAGACCATCTGGAAAGTTCGTTTCTGTCATAAGAGGAAGAAAACGGCAATTTTTCTGCATCCAGATATTCTTCTCCATCAGCCGCAATATCCGAAGAATTACCTGACACGCTTCTTACAAAATATTTATTTGCTTCCATCGGGTCCTGTACTGCCACAAACATCCCCACATCACTCTGCGATGTCGTATATGGTCCGCTGACGATCAGAGATGATTTTTTATTGATTCCATCTCCTGGAACGGCAATTTCTGCGGTCGGAAGATTCATATCGATCGAAACATCTGCCAGTTTTCCGCTCTTCACCGCATTTCCTGAGATATCACTTGCCGATACATAAAGTCCTGCCTGATAGGTGCTTCCTGCCGCTACATTTTCCGTACGTATCGTTGCCAAACATTCCGTTACTTTTCCATTTACTCTTTTTATCACTTTTATCAGACTGCTGTCTGCCGGCTTCCTGAATTCATCCGGAACCGTTTCTCCGTCTTTCACCCATTCGTAACAGATGTTTGCCGTGTCGATACCACCGATATCTGTGATGCGTACAGTCACTTCTTCGTATGCACTGCTGTCGGTATTTTCTTTCAGCTTCATAGTCTCATAGGCGATTGTCGGCGCAATCTTATCCCGCGGTGTGTAATTATAGTTTGCCGTTGCTGTTCCGGTGTTGCCGTTGATATCGTGTGCCGTGATTTTTACCTTGATACCGGAAGTTAGGGCAGAATAATCTGTGCTGTCATTGAATTTCAGTGCCAGATAAATTTTACTGTCGTTCTTAAGCAGTTTATATGGAATCTCAGTCTTTGATTGTCCGGCTTTATAACCGCTGTTGTATTCTGTGATCGGGCTTTCTGATATCTTATACAGGAACGCATTGGTTGCAGCATCACTTCCCTGCAGATCCACACTCAGTGAACCGCCGGCATTCAGAACTGTGGATGCAAACGGCTTCATGCTGTTTTTACTTACCGTATCCAGATCTTCCACGCTGTAAACAACCTGATAAACTTCGCTTTTTACATTCTCTGTCTTGATCGGCGCCATCTCGTAACTTGCCGTTTCGTCAATTACATTGCCGTCGATCTTGATGACCGGTGCTTCATTGTCAAGATAAAAATTATTCTTTGTCTCTGTGCGCAGATCATCTGCCACAGAAACTATATTATCCGAAAAATCTCTGAGCACTGATGCATTGTTCAGTCTTTTAACTGTAATCTTATAAAAAGATTTTCCGTCCGGTGTACCTGCCGGCACTTCCATTTTCATATCGGATGTGATCGTCACCGGCTCAAAACCAATCGTAGTACGACCTGTTTTCTTGTTATATTTTCTGGAACCCTTTTTTGCTTTTGTGGTTACATTGCTGCCATTGTTATCCTTGATGTTCAGGACTGCCTGTATCTTCTCAAGTTCCGCATTGGAAATATTTTTCAGTTTCTCGCTGATATCGATCGATACATTCAGTTGGCTTCCTGCCTTGATATAATATTTTTCATCTGGATTCTGGGTTGTATTTTTCTGCCCGCTTACCCCAAGTGCAACGTTTGCAATGATCGGATTCACCGCATCCAGCACACTGGCTGTGACCTTTGTTCCCTGCGTCTTGCCATTCACCCGGAAGCTGCCAATATCCAGCGGATTACCGGAAAGGTCAGTGATGGCACTTGTCGTTTTTTTCAGTTTCTGATATTCTGTGTTTCCAACCGCACTTTTCAGCTTCTTCATAGTAGCGCTTCCATCAGAAAGTGTACTTCCGCCTCCATCCACAAAAACCCGGTTAAATCCAGATTTTCCAGATTCTACGATCAGGCTGCCCTGTGCACTGATATCCGCCAGACCGGATACCGTAAAATCCATATTTTCTTTTTTTCCGGCTACATCAACCGTTGCCGGTATTTTATAGGAAAAAACTGCCACATCATCTTTCAGGCTGACCAGATCTGCCTTGATCTGTGTTACATCCGCTGTATTTGCTTTGGAAAGTGACAGTGCCAGTTTGATGTTTTTAGACTGTGCGCTGCCCTTGCTATTATCCGCCAGACGCACGTATTCACTGAAACGCATCCTGACATAGAGCGTCTCGCCTGCCTTGAAATATGTCCTTTCTTCATCCGAATCTTTTGCTCCGGTAATGCGGATGCTGTCTATTTTCGGTGAAGTACTGTCTTTAAATGCAAGCGACACATTTTCAATCTTGGCGCTTCCACAGCTTCCGCAGCCTTTTACGGTTGTCATATAGACTGCCAGTTGCTGGTTGTAGCCTTTCCGTGGATTTAAGGTTGCCCATTTATCCGTATCACCAACTGTCCAGCTTCCATCACTGTTATGTTCCTCTGTATGATATTTCTGGCTTACCCAGAAAAGATCATTTTTTTCACTGGTCGGATAACCGAGGATGATTTTTCCATACTGGGTTCTCTTTTTTACATGTTTTATATTCGTATGTCTGTCATTTGTGATGTACGCCATGACTCCCTGCTGGATCTGCTTCTGATTGCCCAGCTTGTAAAGCACCGGATATTTTTTCTGCAGATTTGCGCAGTATGCAATTCCGGAACCGGCTCTTGACGCACTGTATTTGTACCCCAGCATGCCGATATTGTTGTAAATACTGCCGTTGCTGCTGTCTTCTGATTTTGAATTTGTCCTTACCAATGCCTTATATATCTTATCCGCATTGCCCCCACTTGTAAGGTCATTGCACATTACACCTACACCCAGCTTCTGTGGACTGTAGTCTGCTTCCGCGTGAACATCCAGTGCTTCGCCAAGAAATGTTCCCGCCGGAATACTGCCAAGCGTCAGTGCCGTCACCAGCAAGGTACTGATCACTTTTTTCATTCGCTTTGAAAGTTTTGCCTTTTCTCTCTCCATAGACCACGCCTCCTTCTTTTTTACAAATCTTTCTCCTGCATCGCAAAGATACACTCCTGTCTTCATTTTATCTCAATTCTCTTTTACACACATCGTCCATTTGTAAAAAAAAACGGACATTTCCTGTCAAAATGTCCGTTTTTCCGCTTCAATCATCGAAGCATATAATCTTTCAACTGTTTCCTGTTAGAGATATTCAATTTATTAAAAATACAGGTCATATGCTGTTTGACTGTCCGATGCGTAATCTGCAGATAGTCTGCGATTTCCTGATTGCTCCAGCCGCGGTTGGCAAGCATTGCTATCGTAAACTCTGTCGTTGTCAGATTGTCTGCCACATCTCCCTTGCTGTCCGGATTGTGTATCCTGCGCCAGCCAAAACTGAATTTGTAAGTGATGGCTATGATTTTCTGGTAATCTTCCGGATAATCCCGCTTCAGGCAGGTCTCGATCAGTCCCTGCAAAAGTCCGTGATGCTCACCGATTCCTTCAATAAGATTATCCGGCTTTGCGATCTCCCAGGCTTTCATAAAATAGCGCTTCGCCTGTTCGATCTGCATCAGATTCATGGCATCTATCGCCGCCACCAGATTCAGATAGATCATGGAGATCGGATAGATCTCTTTTGTAGTCATCAGACAAGCCTCCACGATGCCAAGGGAACGCTCGTATTCTTTATTCAGATAAGCTCTGTGTGCCAGCACATAGGCACCCCAGAGCTGCTTCCCCTTTTTAAATTCCCCGATGTAGTCAGACAGCGGGGGAATATCTCCCATCGGCAGATGTAAAAGAGTATGTGCCGCTGATGCCACAAATACACCAAAGGCTCTTGTTCTTATGTCTGCCTGTTCATCCATCACTTTCGCCAGATGCTCTCTCAGACGATCCAGTCCCATCCTTGCGGAATTGATATGATTGAGGGACAGATTTGCAAAAGTATAGATCAGGCAGGCAGACATTTTCAGCATCACATTTTCACAATCCAGATAACATTCTGTATAAGCTACTGCCTTTTCATGCTGCCCGCTGAAATAATAATACTCCGCATATGCCATCTTCTTTTCATCTTTATCCTGAAGGGCTTCTATAAAGTCTATGCAGCCTCCAATCGGAAAAGAAGAACTCATCAGCAGCATCGGTGTATGAAATTTCGATTCTTTTCCGCCTTTGGTATCCTCTCCGGAAATCTCCCGCTTCCTGTTCTCCACACCCAGTATGTAATCCGTAGATACTTCAAATTCCCTTGCCACTGCCATCAGGATGTCACTGTTGATCGTCCGTGTCTCACCCTTGATGATCCGGCTGATCTGCGAAGGCGTAATACCGATTCTTCTCGCCAGCTCCCTCTGTGAAATCTGATTTTCTTCGCACAATTCTATGATCCTGTTTCCAGGTGTAATTTCCATTGTCTCTTCTGTCATAATTTTTTCTTTCCCCTGCTCTTTGCAATCCATTAAGCACATGTTCTTTCCGTATCGTAGTTTACCACAAAAAGAACGCTGATGCAAATTTGCAACAGAAATTTTTTTCATTTTAGGCATGCAAAAATATCCGGTTGCTTTGTTGTTATTTTCATGGCAGAATGATACAATAAAAAATATCTTAAGGCGTTATCAGAAGCCAGATTACAGATAATGACACGTGCAGAAATGGAAGGATGTGAGACGATGGGAATGTTTGTGAATCCGAGAAATGAGGCATTTGCGGTTGCACTGAATTCTGAAATTTATGTAGATAAAACAGGGCTTTTGACCTATACCAATAAAGTTATGAACACTTTGCAGGGATATATCTGCAACAGCCTGCAGGGATATATCTGCAACAGCCGTCCGCGGCGTTTTGGAAAATCGATCACGGCAAATATGCTTACCGCGTATTACAGCAGGGGCTGCAGTTCGAGAGAAATGTTTTCCGAACTGGAAATCAGTAAAGCAGAAGATTTTGAGAAGCATCTGAATCAATACGATGTACTCCACTGGGATATTCAATGGTGCATGGAACCAGCAGGCTGTCCGGAACAGATTATTTCTTATATTTCAGAAAAAACAATTTCCGAACTAAAAGAATATTATCCCAATATACTTCCAGAAGAAATCCGGTCACTGCCGGAGGCATTGTCACGGATCCATGCGGCATCCGGAGCCAAATTTATCGTGATTATTGATGAGTGGGATGTTTTGATCCGTGATGAGGCGGCTGATACCCGCACACAGGAAGAATATATTAACTTTTTGCGGGCAATGTTCAAAG
>OHCF01000461.1_pt1 | contig 23019 bp, 14 predicted proteins | sample 1577511 | NCBI WGS metagenome assembly OHCF01 (sample SAMEA3879568, study PRJEB24766) | human gut metagenome | biome: human-associated habitat; feature: feces | place: USA | collected 1985/1987 | reverse complement strand
TGAGGCTGCCAGGGCAGGAGAGGCAGGAAAAGGATTTGCAGTTGTTGCAGATGAGATCCGTAATCTTGCGGAGCAGTCGGCGAGCACGGTCGGGAATATCCAGGAAGTGACAGAGCGTGTCCAGACAGCAGTTGCAAGACTGACCACAGATGCAAAACGTCTGTTAGAGTTTGTGGGAGGAGACGTTACGGAGAGTTTTGATGATTTTGAAAAAATGGCAGATAATTATAATGAAGATGCAAACTATGTTGAAGAACTTGTAACGGATTTCAGTGCGGCATCCGAACAGCTTTTAGCTTCAGTCAGCGGAGTGGTTGCAAATATACAGGAGGTAACGAAAGCTGCGAATGATGGTGCGGCAAGTACCGGAAGCATTGCAGAGCGTGTTACCAATGTTGACAGACAGGCAGAAGATATGCGTGTACTGATGAAACAGACGCAGGAAGCATCTTTGATGCTGCGGAAGGACACAAAGAAATTTACGGTTGCATAGACAGGATCAATCTATTGTAAAAAATATTTTGGATAAAGTGAAAATTAGGACTGCACCACCATTTACTAATTTTAAAAGTTCAAGTAAAATATAAGTAAAATTATGCTTTGTAAAACAGGGAGACTTATATGTTACGGGAAAAGATTAAAAATTGGAAAATGGAACTGGCTGCAGTCCTTGTTTTTGTTCTGGTTTTGGGAATGACGGGGCTATCCGGCAGTGTGAAGGCGGCAGACCAGACGGACTTGAAAACAATAGATATCATGTTCGTGCATGACACACATTCTCATCTGAACAGCTTTTCAACGGTAGTAGATGAAAAACAGGAAATGATCGGCGGGTTTGCAAGGATTAAGACACTGATCGATGAACAGAAAGAAAAAGACCCGGATACACTGGTGGTGGATGGCGGAGATTTTTCCATGGGAACGCTGGTGCAGACCGTTTTTGAGACACAGGCGGCAGAGATTCGGATGTTAGGGGCACTGGGCTGTGAGGCGACAACACTTGGCAACCATGAATTTGATTATCGTTCAAAGGGGCTTGCTAAGATGCTTGAAACCGCGGCGGAAAGCGGAGATACCGTGCCGGAGCTTCTTGTCTGTAATATCAACTGGGATGCCATGGAACAGCAGGGATTCTCAGAAGGACAGCAGCAGATCCGTGATGCATTTACGGAATACGGTGTGAAAGATTATGTGATGGTGCAAAAGGGCGATGTCCGGGTGGCACTGCTTGGCGTATTCGGAAAAGATGCACTGGCATGTGCACCGACCTGCGAACTGCAGTTTACGGATCCGGTGGAAGCAGTAAAAAAGACCGTAGCTGAAATTAAGAAAAACGAAGATGCGGATATTATCGTCTGTCTTTCCCATAGTGGAACTTCAGAGGATGAGTCAAAGTCAGAAGATGAGATTCTTGCGAAAAAAGTGCCGGATCTGGATGTGATCGTCAGCGCACATACGCATACAAAACTGGAGGAGCCGATCGTACATGGGGATACCTATATCGTTTCCGCAGGGGAATATGGGAAGTATTTAGGAGCCTTATCTTTAGAACAAAAGGCGGATGGCCGCTGGGGCATGAAAGAGTACAGGCTTATTCCGATCGAAACGGATATTGCAGAAAATGCTGCCACACAGGAAGAGATCAATTCTTTTATGGCGACGGTGGATAGCGATTATCTGGCACAGTTTGGGTTTACGAGAGAACAGGTACTTGCGGAAAATGATGTAGCATTTGACAGCCTGGAGGATCTCTACAACATCCATACCGAGCATAATCTGGGGGATCTCATCGCAGATGCCTATGCTTATGCGGTCACAAACAGTACGGATTATAATGGCACTCCCGTGGATGTGGCAATCGCGCCGAGTGGAACGATCCGTGACACCTACACAAAGGGAAATATTACAGTAGAAGATGTTTTCAATTCATTTTCACTTGGAATCGGTGCAGACGGTGTGCCGGGTTATCCGCTGATCGAGGCATATCTGACAGGAAAAGAGTTAAAAACCGTGGCAGAGATCGACGCATCCGTGTCGGATCTGATGACATCCGCACGTTTGTATATGTACGGCCTGCAGTTTACTTATAATCCGCACCGTATGATCTTAAACCGTGTTACCGACGTGTATCTGCTGGATGCAGATGGCAATCGCAGGGAGTTAGAGGACGATAAATTGTATCGCGTGGTGGCAGATCTTTACAGTGGGCAGATGCTGTCTGCGGTGACGAAAACATCGTATGGACTGTTGTCTGTTGTGCCGAAAAAGGCAGACGGAACACCGATTGAAAATTTTGAAGATGTGATTTTGACAGATAATGGCGGGGAATTAAAGGCATGGACGGCGATCGCACATTATATGGAGTCGTTCCCGGATGAAAATGGAGATGGAATTGCGGATATTCCACAATATTATGCCGGATTGCATGAAAGAAAAGTGGTAGATGATTCGGCCAATCTCATAAAATTAATAAAAAATCCGAACAAATATGCCGTCATGATCGCAGGAATAGTATTGATCGCTATTTTACTGGTTGTTTTGCTGATACGGTTAGTGTTAAAATTAGTAAAATACCAGACAGGAAAAAGACGCAGCGGAAGTAAAGCAGGAGAATAACCATGAGCGCGCAGGACAAAACGGAAGAAATTTTAAGACAAATGCATATATTGCTTGCAGGCAGTGAAGCTTATGACAGTATTGGCAGTAAAATTATCCTTGATAAAAAAAGAATGTTAGAGCTGCTTGCAGAGCTAAATAAGGCCATTTACGCGATGCTGGATGAGTATGAACTGACAACGCGGGGCAAGGAGCGTGCAAGACGTGAGGCGGCAAAAATCGGAGAAGATATCTTAAAAGATGCCAGCGGGAAAGCGGAGGATGTGTATGCTGCGTCTGTTATGTATACCAATGAGGCACTGCGGCATGTACAGGAAATCATGCAGAGGGCAACGGATGCCATGCAGGAGATTTATAAGGATGCCAATGAAAAACTTCAGAAAGAAAAAGATGTTGTAAGGAGAGACCAGTCAGACCTGAAAGGACATCTGCAGAATCTTGCTGATACGGACAAATATCTGAATCTGATCGAGGATCGTAACCGTGAGATTGAAAAGGAAAGAGCAAAGGAAAAGGGTGAGGTGAAGCCATCTCCTTATTCAGCGATCAAACCCGAGATTAAGATCAACCAGGAATATTTTGAAAAGGCAGGAATCGTGCCGGAAAATGAACTGCCCGAAGAAATTCCCGAAGATACGCCAGAGGAAGCTGCGCCAAAAGCAGAGGTAAATGTCAATGTCAATCTGGATGCGGAATATTTCCACTGGAAAGAGGGCGGGGAAGCTTCCGGCGAGAAGAAACCGGAGAAACATTCTTTCTTCTCCAGACATCATAAAGAGTAAAAGGAGAATGTGATGTTAGAGAAGCCGGAGGAAAAAGAGTTTCACAAAAAATGGGAAAGCCTGTATGTTTTTACGGGACGCAGAAGTGACCTGACAACGATGATTTCCATTGCGGTCATAAATCCAATGATCCTGTATGTCTTTATCGGGTATGTAGCAGGGAAACGGATCAGTCTGCCGGTGTTGTATCTTATCATCGATGGAGTATTGTTTTTACAATGGGGACTGCTGGTAAAAAGACGGAAAAGAAAGATAGAGCAGTCCATACAGGATGTGGCCGGACAAATGGACACCATCAGGGAAAAAATAAATGAACTGGGAAATTAACTGACAAAACAGGGAGACAGCCTTAATGGCCGTCTCCCTGTTTATATCCTGTATTAGAGATGATCTGCTGGCTGTTTGAAAGAACTGTTGCAGATGGGGTATAATTTTCATCATTAAATAAAAACTGATGTAATTGTGTAACGTTAGAAGCAAGATCGCACGGAATGACAACATCGCCGATCTTATCATATTTGTGCGTTGTTTTTTCATATGGAAAACCGGTTGTATCTCCAATGTCATAACTGAAAACTTTTGTGGCAAGGGCAAGGAGATCCGTGTTGGAAAAACTGGTCTGAATGTCCCCAAAAGCTGCGTTGATCAGTTTGTTGAGTGTCAGAATGTTGGATTTCTGCGCTTTCTGCATCATTGCGGTCAAAACAGTACGCTGGCGTTCGGTTCTGCGGTAGTCATCACCGCCGCCATAACGGATTCGTGCGTAGGCGCATGCTTGTACGCCGTCTAAGGTGTAAGTTCCGCCGGAGGCAGGTGGTGTGGAATTGTGTCCGGTCAGTTCATTTAATTCTTTCATATAACCGATCATCAGACTTGCCTCATCATCGGTGATCGTGATGTCGACACCGCCTAACAGGTCGACACATTCAATGATCGCATTGAAGTCGACGGTTACATAGTCGGTGATTGCAAGATCAAGATTGGTATTTAACATGGACAGTGCCTGTTCCGGTCCGCCCTTTGCGTAGGCTGCGTTGCATTTCTGGTAAGTGCCGCTTCCGGTATCTAAATAAGAATCACGGTAAACAGATACCAGATTGATGGTATGCTGTTTCGTATCGATGTTTGCCAACATGATAACGTCGCTGTTTCCTTTGGAGAGGCTGCCGTTGGAACGGTTGTCGAGTCCGAAGAGTGCGATCGTTTTGTAATGAGCCATCGCTTCTTTTGTCTCATCGGAGAGATCGTCATTGATGGAAACGTCGTTCATGTCCAGCTTATTCTTTTCAATTTTTGATAATTTGGTTGTGATAAAAAGGGCAATCGCAAGGAGCAGGATGATCAGCAGCTCCAGTAGAAGGAGCATGATTTTTTTCTGCTTTCTGCTTTTGCCTGCAGTGTGCACATTTTTTTTCATAAGAATCCTCCGTTTTGTGTAAAACTTATTTTATTTACGGGAAAACTGTGGAAAATCTACGGAATTCCTGTGTGTACCAGTACGGGTACGAAAGATATCATAAGGCGGGGATGAATAGGATGCAATAAAGTATTTCTTAAATTTAAGGCCAATTTCTTAAATTAAATTAAGAAATGTGGAAAATGTTGTATATGCAGTGGGAATTTAAAGGAATATTAAGAAATCCGCTCTATAACAATTTAAACTTTCCTGTTAAAATAAATGTAAGATCTGGTGTAATACTTGAAGTAAGACACAAAAAGAATGGAGGAACTTATGCAGACAATTTTAGTGTGTGATGATGATAAGGAAATCGTGGAAGCGATCGAAATATATTTACAGCAGGAAGGGTATCATATTTTAAAGGCATATGACGGCGAAGAAGCACTGGAGATCTTAAAAGAAAATGAGGTTCATCTTCTGATCATGGATGTGATGATGCCGCGTCTGGACGGAATCCGTGCGACCTTAAAAATCCGTGAGGAGAGCAGCATTCCGATCATTATTTTGTCTGCAAAGACGGAGGATGCGGATAAAATTTTAGGACTTAACATTGGGGCAGATGACTATGTGGAGAAACCGTTTAATCCGCTTGAACTGGTAGCGAGGGTCAAATCACAGTTAAGGCGTTATACCCAGCTTGGAAATGCGGCAGAGAGCAGCGCATCGGTGTATACAGTCGGTGGATTGTCGATCAATGATGATTTAAAAGAAGTGACCGTGGATGGAGAAGTGGTAAAGCTGACACCGATCGAGTACAACATCCTTTTATTACTGGTCAAAAATCAGGGAAAGGTATTTTCCATTAATCAGATCTATGAGAGCATCTGGAATGAGGATGCGATCGGAGCGGACAATACGGTGGCAGTACATATCCGCCACATCCGTGAAAAAATCGAGATCAATCCGAAGGAGCCGCGCTATTTAAAGGTTGTGTGGGGCGTTGGATACAAGATCGACAAGAACTGATTCTGGGAGGGATTCCGTACGCCGGCATACAGGATAATGTCCGGCACGGGGATGGAGACTTCATATGGAAAAGAAATCATACACATACGGCAGTAAGCTGGCAGGGATGATCCTGCACCTGTTTTTTACGGTAATACTTACCATCGCTGTCTATCTTTTGGCATCACTGATCAGCAAAAATATTCTGCAGGTAACGGATATCGGTACAGATGATTTTTTTAATTCGGGCTACTATACCAAATGCATGGAGCAGAAATGCAGTGAACTGACCGATTATCTGCATCTGTTACAAAAAGGCAATAAGCGGAGTGCGGAGGACGATAAGCGTTATCTGCAGTATACAAATGAGTTTAAGCGTGAAGACACCAATTTCTGTTACTGGTATAAACAGAATGGGGTGTGGTATACCAATCAGCCGGATTCGGTGGAAGGCCAGGAGTTTGATACACAGACTGTTCTCATGGAGGCAAAGACCATGGGGGATTATCTGATCTATGATATGGAGAAAAAGGAATTTGGAACGGATATCCGCGGCATGGAGAATTACTTTTTTGACAGTTATAATAACCAGATGTATCTGCCACTGGAAAATGTGGTGCTTGTGATCGGAGTGGATACGGATCTGACGGCAAAAGACGATCTGTATGATGCCGAGATGGAGTATGTAAGACTGCATCCGTGGATCAAAGTCAGTATTGTTGCTGCGCTGGTCAGTCTGATGGGATGGGTATTAAGTCTTGTATATCTGACACTTGCAACCGGACACAGAGATGGGGAAGAAGGAGTTCATCTTAATTTTGTGGACCGGATAAAAACAGAGATCGTGACCGCCGTATTTATTGCAGCAACCAGTGAGCTCATCATGCTTTTGTCCCATGTAAATAATAAAACGTGGAACGTGTCGGGACTGTTGGTCGCATCGGGAACGGTCAGTCTATTGATTGATGTACTGTTTCTCATTTTTTATCTGAGCATGGTGCGCCGGATGAAGGCGGAAGTGATGTGGGAAAACAGCCTTGTCTGCTGGTTTGTAAAAGGGATGGACAAGTTTTTTGAAAAACGGACGGTGACGGTGAGCGTGCTGGTTGTCTTTGCAGTCCACATGATCGTCTGTTTCGTGCTTGCGATGGGAGCTTTTTATTACCACCGGGTAATCTGTCTGGTACTGCTTTTAATCTTCAGCGGCATGGAGGCATATCTCCTGCTGCGTTCGGCAGTGGAACATTATCAGGTATATGAAGGCGTGGAAAAAATTACGGAAGGTGTGCTAAGCAACAAGATCGACACAGAAGGACTGCATGGTGAGGATAAAAAACTTGCCGAAGCGATCAATAATATTGGCAGCGGTCTTTTGCATGCGGTGGATGACAGTACGAAAAATGAGCGCATGAAGGCAGACCTGATCACGAATGTTTCACATGACATCAAAACACCGCTGACCTCGATCATTAATTATGTCAATCTGATCAAACTGGAACATATTGATAATGAACGGGTGAATGGTTATATCCGAATCCTGGATGCCAAGTCACAGCGGTTAAAGCAGCTGACGGAGGATCTGGTTGAGACATCGCGTATTACATCCGGAAATGTCAAACTGGATATGCAAAAGATTGACTTAGTGGAGCTGATCTATCAGACGGCAGGCGAGTTTAATGAAAAATTTGAGGCGAAAGAGCTTACAATCGTCACCAAACTCCCGAAAACGGAAGTGATGATCCTTGCGGACGGCAGACAGCTCTACCGTGTCATCGAAAACCTTTATAATAATGTTGCAAAATATGCGCTGGAAAAAACAAGAGTTTATGTGGATGTGCATGTACTGGAGGAAAAAGTGACATTTTCCATCAAAAATGTTTCGGAGCGTTCCCTTGCGTTGGAAAACAGTAATGCGGGAGATCTGACAGAGCGTTTTATCCGTGGGGATGCCTCAAGAACGACCGAGGGAAGCGGACTGGGGCTTTCCATTGCAAAGAGTCTGACACAGCTTATGGGCGGCATCTTTTTCATCGGGGTGGACGGAGATCTGTTTAAGGCTTCGATCACATTCCCGATGTACAGGGAAACAATAGACACGGATGAATAAGAGAGTAAATTTACGGCTGTTTTCAGCAGATAGGGCATGCGCTTTCCAATGCTTTCGGTTTAACGTGTAAAAGTACTTGATTTTTGCTGATGCTGTCTATATAATTTTAAACAATGGATCTAATAGAAAATGGGCAAAAGAATGGAGGAAACCATGAAATTATACGATAGCGGTGTATATCTCGTAAATGGAAATGAACTGGTACCGGACGGTGCAAATGCCATCGAAGAGGTCGTAAAAAAGACCGGGGCAGCAGTGACCAAAGAGCAGGCGGCAGAAAATACGATTGCTTATGGTATCTTAAAAAATCATAATACATCCGGCAATATGGACAAACTTCAGATCAAGTTTGACAAGCTGACATCCCACGATATCACATTCGTCGGAATCATCCAGACAGCAAGAGCATCAGGATTAGAGAAGTTCCCGATCCCATATGTGCTGACGAACTGCCACAACAGCCTCTGTGCAGTCGGAGGTACGATCAACGAGGATGATCACATGTTTGGTTTAACCTGTGCAAAGAAATACGGCGGGGTTTATGTACCGCCTCATCAGGCAGTCATTCATCAGTTTGCACGCGAGATGCTTGCGGCTGGCGGAGCGATGATCCTTGGTTCTGATTCCCACACACGTTATGGCGCACTTGGCACCATGGCAGTCGGTGAGGGTGGACCGGAGCTTGTAAAACAGCTTTTAAATAAAACTTATGATATCGATATGCCGGGCGTGATCGGCGTTTATCTGACAGGTACACCGATGAAAGGTGTTGGACCGCAGGATATTGCACTTGCCATTATCGGAGAAGTGTTTGATAAAGGTTATGTAAAGAATAAAGTCATGGAGTTTGTCGGACCAGGTGTTGCAAATTTAAGCGTTGATTTCAGAATCGGCGTGGACGTTATGACCACAGAGACGACATGTCTTTCTTCCATCTGGAAAACAGATGACAAAGTAAAAGAGTTTTATGCGATCCACGGCAGACCACAGGATTACAAAGAGTTGAATCCGGGCAGCGTGGCATATTATGACGGAATGATCGAGATCGACCTTTCAAAGATCAAACCGATGATCGCAATGCCATTCCATCCGAGCAACACTTACACGATCGAAGAGTTAAATGCAAACCTGATGGATATCTTAGACGACTGCGAAAAACGCGCAGAGGTAAGCTTTGACGGAGCAGTTAAGCTTGACTTAAAGAGCAAAGTAAGAGATGGAAAACTCTATGTAGATCAGGGTATCATCGCAGGCTGTGCAGGCGGTGGATTTGAGAATATCTGTGATGCAGCAGACATCTTAAAGGGTGCGAGCATCGGACCGGATGAGTTTACGTTAAGCGTATATCCGGCAAGTACGCCGATCTATATGGAGTTAGTAAAGAATGGTGCAGTTGCATCCCTGATGGAGACAGGGGCGATCGTTAAGACGGCATTCTGCGGACCGTGCTTTGGCGCTGGCGATACACCGGCAAACAACGCATTTTCCATCCGCCACTCCACCAGAAACTTCCCGAACCGTGAAGGCTCCAAGGTACAGAAGGGACAGGTTGCCTCCGTTGCGCTGATGGATGCACGTTCGATCGCAGCAACAGCCGCAAACAAGGGATTTTTGACAGCCGCAACCGATGTGGATGTGAACTTTAGCAAACCGAAGTACTTCTTCGATAAAAATATTTACGCAAACCGTGTCTTTGACAGCAAGGGTGTAGCAGATCCTTCCGTTGAAATCCAGTTTGGACCAAACATCAAAGACTGGCCGGCAATGAGTGCATTGCCGGAAAATATGGTATTAAAAGTGGTATCCGAGATCCACGATCCGGTCACGACCACAGACGAGCTGATCCCGTCCGGAGAGACATCCTCCTTCCGTTCCAACCCGCTTGGACTTGCAGAGTTTGCACTTTCCAGAAAAGATCCGCAGTACGTGGGCCGGGCAAAAGAGATCCAGAAAGCGCAGAAAGCGTTAGAAGCCGGAAACTGTCCGTTAGAGGCAGTAGAAGAGTTAAAACCGGTTATGGATGTCATCGATAAAGTATTCCCGGAAACAAAATTTGAGGATAACCATTCCAATGGTGAGATCGGTTTTGGAAGTACGATCTTTGCAGTAAAACCGGGCGATGGTTCCGCACGTGAGCAGGCTGCTTCCTGCCAGAAAGTACTTGGAGGCTGGGCAAACATTGCAAATGAGTATGCAACCAAGCGTTACCGCTCGAACCTCATCAACTGGGGTATGCTTCCGTTCATCATCCCGGAGGGCGAACTGCCGTTCAAGAATCTTGACTACTTATACATCCCGAATATCCGTAAAGCAGTCGAGGACAAACAGTCCGAGATTACAGCGTATGTGATCAAAGATGGAAAGGCAGAAGAGTTTAAACTTGGACTTGGTGCGATGACTGATGATGAGAGAGAGATCATCTTAAAGGGCTGTCTGATCAATTATTACAGAGGGTAAAACCGCAGACTGATATTTTGGGGCATCGGCGCATGAGCACCGGTGTCCCTTTTTGCAAAATCCAGTAATTAACAAAAATTTCAGCAAAATCTGATTGCGTTGCCTGTCTGCGAAGGTTATAATGAAAATATTAGATAAGACGGAGGATGGCAATTTGGACGAACAGGAAAAGATAAAAAAAACATCCCAGGAAACAGAATGGGAATTAAAACCACAGTATGTCATCATCGCACTGGTCGTATTTGTGACTTTCTGCTGCTGCATACTGTTTTTCTTTATGATCTACCGTTACAATGGATTCACAGACTTCTGGAAGAAGCTGTCTTTGATCTTACAGCCGATCATTATCGGTGTAGTGATCGCATATCTGTTAAATCCAATCATGAAATTTTTAGAGGGACACCTGCTTAAGTTTTTAGAGCCGCGGATGAAAAGCAAACGCAAAGCGAAAAAGACATCACGGGGAATAGCAATTACCGGATCACTGGTATTTTTAGTGGGAATCTGTGTGCTTTTAGTGGCGGCGATCGTTCCATCTATCTCTGCGAGTATCCAGAGCATGATCACATCGTTTCCACAGGAAGCAAAGGATCTGACGAAATGGGTAGACGAGGTGACAAACGGTGATACGGAACTTGCGTCCATGATACAGCAGGGCGTGGACAAAATAACGGATACGGTTGAGACCTTTTTTGAAGATGATATTTTTTCAAAGGTACAGACTTATCTTACATCGATCACAAGCGGTGTGATCTATGGTGTCAAATTCGTTTTAAATGTGATCGTCGGTCTGATCATTTCAGTCTATGTGATGGCAGACCAGGAACATTTTGCAGGACAGGCGAAAAAGATCGTATATGCGATGTTTAAACCGGTGCGGGCAAATGTTATCGTTGATACTGTCCGTAAGAGCAATGAGATTTTCAGTGGATTTATCAGTGGTAAAATATTAGATTCGGCGATCATTGGTGTGCTCGCCTATATCGTGCTTGCAATCATGAAGATGCCGGATACGGTGTTAGTCGCCGTGATCATCGGTGTCACCAATGTTATACCGTTTTTCGGCCCATTTATCGGCGCGGTGCCGTCCTTTATCATTATCGTGCTTCAGAATCCGATACAGGGATTATATTTCCTGATCTTTATCGTTGTGTTACAGCAGATCGACGGAAATATCATTGGACCGAAGATCCTTGGAAGTTCTACCGGATTATCGGCATTCTGGGTTGTATTTGCAATTCTGGTATTTGGCGGATTATGGGGATTCCCGGGAATGCTGCTCGGTGTGCCGCTTATGGCAGTGATCTATTATGTTGCACAGAAAACGGTATCTTATTTCTTAAAGAAGCGTGGACTTACAACAGATACACTGGCATATGTATATCTGACTAAAGTTGACAAGGAGAGTAATCAGCCTGTTTATGATAAAAATCCGTCAAAAAAAGAGTTGAAAAAACATCATGGAAAACATATCGAGGAATCCATAGAAGAGAGTAAAAAAGAAGAATAAGATCAATGACAGAAAAGAGGGTATGGCAGACTGCAAACCCTCTTTTTTTGCCTGTATCATGGCTTTTTTTTCTAAGATTAAATTTTGACATCTATATGTGCGTATGATAAACTAAGAACAAAAGAAGCAGCAAAAGAATAGCGCGTTCTGAGGTGGCATAATTTGGATAAATATGAATATAAATTAAAGCTGGATCAGATGAAATCTCTGACGGCCGAACATAATTATGAAAAGGCAGCAGAGATAGCTGATACGATTAACTGGAATAAAATAAAAAATGTAAATGCACTTGTAAAAGTTGGAGAGATTTATGAGAATACCGGTCGTTTAGAAGACAGCCGTGAGGTTTTGCTTATGGCATATGACCGGTCTCCAATTGGAAGAATGATCATTTATCGCCTGGCAAAAGTTGCCATTAAAATGAAAAATTTTGATGAGGCGAAAGATTATTATCAGGAATTTGTGGAGATCGCACCACATGATAATTTGAAATATGTGTTGAAATACGAGATCTGCAAAGCCCAGGGTGCAAATATAGAAACTCTGATCGGAATTTTAGAGGAGTTAAAAGAGCAGGAATATACCGAAGAATGGGCATTTGAACTTGCATGTCTGTATCATAAAGCAGGTATGGCAGATAAGTGTGTGGAGGCATGTGATGAACTGGTACTGTGGTTTGGTGACGGTCCATATGTAGAGCGTGCCTTAGAACTGAAGATGATCTATCAGCCGTTAAATAAACAGCAGGAAGAAAAGTATCGCAGATTTTGTCAGAAACGCGAAGGTGTTGTTGAGGTCAGACCGGAGGAGGAGCTTGACTCCGGTGAGATCGTGAATGAAACCGTACAGATACCGGATGTGAAGCTTTCACCGGAACGGTTTAATACACAGAATCTGCAGGAAGAGCTGCAAAAGAGCATGCAGCAGATCATGCAGGCGACGGAAAAAGAAACTGTTACAGACAGTATGGACAACATCAAAAAGCTTGTGGAGGAGATTCCATATCTGCAGCTTCCGAAAGAAGAATATGATCCATCTGAGGAAGAGGAAGATACGCTGGAACATATAGAGACGGATCACGAGATCGATGATTCGTTAAAGATCAATTTCAAAGAGCTGCTTGCAGAAGAACATGATGGACAGATTGGGATGTATATGCCGGAGAAAACGGCATTAGAGCACCAGATCACAGGTCAGATGAGCATTGAAGAAGTGCTTGCTGAGTGGGAAAAGACGAAATATGCCGCAGAAGTTGCATTAGAAGATGCAAAGCAGCGCAGACTTGAATCTGCAAAGGCGCGTGCGCTGCAGGAAGCAGAAGAAATTATGGGACGTCTTGCAGACATTATTCCAAAGCTTGATGCAGGTGTTGCTCCAAAAGATATACTGCAGGATCAGTACATAGAAGGCAAGCCGTTAGAAAATGACAGGGCAGCAGCTATGGTTGCAAACATGAATCAGATCTTACAGGAAGAGATTGACCGGATATCGACAGAGACGGCGGATATCGATAAACAGCTGGCAGAGGCAGCCGGAACAGCAGCGTCAATGGGAGAGATATCTGGGCCAGGAGTGAATGCAGCGGAGCTTGCAGAAGAAGTATCCGGGATGATGCAGGAGACAGAAGATGTGGAAATATCCGGACAGGAGCAGATACCGGGATCTCAGCCGGATGAGGAAATCGCAGATCTCTCCGCAGAAGAAACGGATGAGGAAACTGTAGATCTCAGTACAGAGGAGAAGGCGGCAGAGGAAGTTTCAGATATTAGTGAAGAGAAAACATCTGAAGCAGATGATTTTGATATAGTTACCGCAGACACGATCGATCTTGGCAAAGTGGTAACGGAACAGGCATTAGCCGAAACGGTAGAGCATATTACCGATACGGAAAGCGCGACGGATGATATCACACAGAAAGAGCTGGCTGACAACACGGCAGTTGAGGTAACGAAAGAGGTTCTTAAGAAAGAGGACCGGGTGGAAAGAGTCCTTCCGGAGATCACAGAGCCTGAGGATGAGACCGGTTTTGAGGCAGTTACATCACTGGGTGAAGAACTTCGGGGGATATTTACCTATTTTGTTTCGATCAAGGGAATGGAAGAACAGATTTGTCAGGCACTTACAGGTGCGGCAAGGCATCTGATAACAGGAAAGGATGCTTCTACCGGAAATATGGTGATCCAGGGTGGCAGCGGAAGTGGCAAAACAGTCCTTGCAACGGCTATGGTGAAAGCACTTCAGAAAGAAACCGGAAAACCAAAAGGAAAGGTTGGAAAGATTGAAGCTTCCGCACTGAATAAAAAGGATGTAGCATCACTGTTAAAGAAAATTTCCGGGGGCTGTCTGATCATAGAGAAAGCCGGAGATATTTCCAAAGAAACGGCAGTCCGGCTGGCACTTCTTCTGAAAAGTGATACAAGCGGATTATTTGTCATTATGGAAGATACACACCGTGGAATTGAGAAGGCACTCGGCAGAGATGAAGGATTTGCTTCCCGTTTCTCTGAGAAGATCAATATTCCGATATTTACCAGTGATGAGCTTGTTTCATTTGCGAAAGCGTATGCAAACGAACTTGGCTATACAATAGATGAGATGGGTATTCTGGCACTTTACAACAGTATCAGCAATATTCAGAAATATGACAAGGCAACAACGCTTACAGAGGTAAAAGAGATTGTGGACGATGCGATTCATAAATCTGAGAAGGGCGGTTTACGAAAAGCATTTAGCATTATTACGTCCAGAAGATATGATGATGAAGATTATGTGATTCTTCGCGAAAAAGATTTTGGAATCTAAAATATACAGGCTATAATCATGACATAAAAATAAAGGGGTGTAAGGGTATGGCTAATTTTTCAGAGTTGGATCGCTATTTATTTGGACAGGCGACGCATTACGAGATTTACCGGAAACTGGGGGCTCATTTTACGGATCAATATGGAATTCGTGGAGTATGTTTTGATGTGTGGGCTCCGAATGCCGCAAGAATATGGGTGATTGGTTCTTTTAACGGATGGGATGAAACGGCAGATGAAATGACAAGGTTAGAGCCGGATACCATGGGAATATTCGAATTGTTTATTCCGGGGATCGAGGAAGGTGCACTGTATAAATACCTGATAGAGACGAAAGATGGAAAACGGCTCTATAAGGCGGATCCATATGCAAATTATGCAGAGCTTCGTCCGGGAACGGCATCTGCCGTCACGGATATAGAGCATTTTAAGTGGACCGATGAAAAATGGATGGAAGAGCGTGCAAAGACCAAAGATATCTATGCAAAACCTATGGCGATCTACGAGGTACATCCGGGATCCTGGATGCGCCATCCGGGCAGAGAGGATGACGGATTTTACAGTTATAGGGATCTTGTGAAATATCTGATCCCGTATGTGAAGGAGATGGGATATACACATATTGAGCTGATGGGTATTTCCGAGTATCCGTTTGACGGTTCCTGGGGATATCAGGTAACCGGTTATTATGCACCGACTTCCCGTTATGGAACGCCGCAGGATTTTGCATATTTTATCAATGAATGTCACAAGCACAAGATCAGTGTGATCCTAGACTGGGTGCCGGCGCATTTCCCGAAAGATGCACATGGACTGGCTGAGTTTGATGGAACATGTCTGTATGAATATGCGGATCCAAGAAAAGGAGAACATCCGGACTGGGGTACAAAGATATTTGATTACGGCAAGAATGAAGTAAAGAATTTCCTGATCGGCAGTGCATTGATGTGGATCGAGCATTATCATATTGACGGGCTGCGTGTGGATGCAGTGGCATCTATGTTATATCTGGATTATGGAAAGCAGCCGGGACAGTGGGTTCCGAATAAATACGGTGATAATAAGAATCTTGAGGCAGTGGAGTTTTTTAAGCATGTCAATACACTGATCCTTGGAAGAAACCCGGGAGCAGTCATGATCGCTGAGGAATCTACGGCATGGCCGAAAGTCACCGGCCGTGTGGAAGATGACGGACTGAATTTCAGTTATAAATGGAATATGGGATGGATGCATGATTTCCTGGATTATATGAAACTTGATCCGTATTTCCGCAAGGATAATCACCACAAAATGACTTTTGCCATGAGTTATAACGAGAGTGAGAAATACATTCTTGTGCTTTCCCATGACGAAGTGGTACATCTGAAATGTTCCATGATCAATAAGATGCCGGGCGAGATGGAAGATAAATTTAAAAATCTGATGGTCGGCTATGCGTTTATGATGGGACATCCTGGTAAAAAACTTTTGTTTATGGGACAGGAATTTGCACAGCTTCAGGAGTGGAGTGAGGCGAGAGAATTAGACTGGTATCTGCTGGAAAACCCGGATCATAAGCATATGCAGAACTGGGTAAAGAAATTATTACATATTTATCAGAAAAATCCGGCACTCTATGAACTTGACAGCAGCTGGGGTGGATTTGAATGGATCAATGCAAATGATGCTGAGCGCAGTATTTTCAGCTTTATCAGAAAGAGCAAAGACGGAAAGAATAATCTGCTTTTTGTATGCAATTTTACACCGGTGGAACGCAGCGACTACCGCGTAGGCGTACCAAAACACAAGACTTATAAACTGATTTTAAACAGTGACGATGCAGAATTTGGCGGAAGCGGCAAAGAGCGTCCGGTAAATTATAAATCTGTGTCGAAGGAATGTGATGGAAGACCATACTCGTTTGCATATCCGCTTCCGGGCTTTGGTGTGGCAGTATTCCGCTATTAAAAACTGTATAAAATAGCAGAACAGCGTTTGGAATCGTATCGAAAAACTTAATAAATGTGCTGATGTATCCGATATATACATCAGCTATGGATGGCGCAGATATTTCAGGGAAGTGAAAGTATGCGCCATTCTTTTGTCCTGATATAACCGGATTGGTCAGATATAACTGAGTGAAAAGCAGAAATCAGGCAAGGAAAAACTGTACGGAAAGTATGTAAGAACAGAAATGACAAGGAGAGTCGGATCATGAGAATAGATAACCAACAGCAGCAGAATAAGGGCGTGATGGATTTAATGCCGCAGACAGGCGCCGTGGAAGAAAAAAACGGAATTCAGATGTTTGCGGATGCGGTAAAGACAGAGAGTAGTAAAAAATCTGCAGGAACTACGTCTTTTCAGGCAAAAGAGGTTACTTATCTGAATCCGGCAAAAGAAGAGAAAAAGACGGTCATAGATGAAATAGAGCAGTCCGGTTCCATGGATGCAGGCGAGCGAAAAGCACAGATGGCTGTGCTTGCGGAAACTACTTCACCGGAAGATTATGAAAAAATGCAGGAGGATGGCTTTTCGCTGGATGATACCACGAGCAATAAGATTGTGACCGTGACGGATAAGATCAAAGCACAGCTGGCAAAGGCGGGGGTGGATATTTCTAAATTTGGAGATGATCTTGATCTCGAACAGCTTGCACAGATCACGGGCAGTCCGGAACTTGCAGTTCAGATCGCAAACAGTCTGCGGGAAGCGGATCTGCCGCTTGCGGATGATAATTTTAAACAGATCGCAGAGACAGTAAATATGGCGGATTCTTTATCCGCATTGGATGATGGCGCTGTAAAATATCTGATTGATAATCGGTTAGAGCCTACGGTGCGAAATATATATTTTGCTGAGCATTCTGCAAGTGCAGGCTATATTTCGGCAGAACAGCAGGATATTTCGTCCTTCCTTCCACAGGTGAAAAACGTGATCGCATCAGCAGGACTGGAAGTAAATGATGATACCATTGCAACCAGTAAGTGGATGTTAGAAAATGATATACCGCTGACGAAGGAGAATCTTACTTATGCACAGGCTCTGCGCCAGACGGGACTGACCACGGGGGCAGAAGATATTGCCGCACTTGCAGCAGAGGCGGTCAGCGAAGGGAAAAGCGCACAGGATGCGGTGATCCTGTCCGGCTATACATGGATGGAGCAGGCGAAAGACGCTGTGGATACCGTAGAAAATGCCACGGATGAAGATCTTGCTTATATCGTGGAAAAAGGATTGCCACTTACCCTGGACAGTTTAAGGGAAGCTGCGGCAAACCGGACATCGGGAACTGCGGCATCAGAAAGCCAGACGGTGGGAACTGTGGCATCATCTGAAGCTCAGAGTGAGGATGCAGCGCAGAGCATTGCGAACGAGAGTTATACCCCAAAAGGGCAGCAGCTTCTGACGGCACGCAGACAGTTAGAAGAAATTCGTCTTGCAATGACGGTGGAAGCAAATTACCGTCTATTAAAACAGGGGGTTTCCATTGACACCGAGCCGTTGGTAAAACTGGTGGAACAGCTGAAGGATCAGGAAAATGCATATTATAAAAATCTCCTGATATCTGAAGGTGTGGATGTGAACGACGAGCAGGTGGAACTTTTTAGAGAGGTCGATAAAAAAGTTTCCGATATGCGTTATGTTCCGGCATATGTGCTTGGAATGAAAGATGCCGAGGTGTCGACGATCAATGGTGTCCATAAAGCCGGTATGGAACTGAAAAGTTCTTTTGAAAAGGCAAGTCAGCAGTATGAGACCCTGATGACAGCACCGAGAGCTGATCTGGGGGATTCCATCCAGAAGGCATTCCGTAACGTGGATGATATTTTAAACGACCTTGATATGGAACTGACGGATGAAAACCGTCGTGCGGTTCGGATTCTTGGATATAACAGTATCGAGATCACCCAGGATTCTGTGTTTCAGATGAAAGCAGCAGATGAAGAAGTGCAGCGTGTCTTTAAAAATATGACTCCGGCGGTTGTCACACAGATGATAAAACGCGGGATCAACCCACTGGAAATGGATTTTACATCGTTAAACCAGGAGGCAGAGAACATTAAGAGCGATGAGTCTGGTAGGGAGGATAACCGCAGATTCAGTGAATATCTCTGGAAAATGGAACAGAATCACGAAATCAGTGAGGAGGAGCGAAGCTCTTATATAGGAATCTATCGTCTGATCCGACAGGTAGAAAATACAGATGGTGCAGCAATCGGTGCACTGATACAGCAGGGATCGCCCCTTACGATGAAAAATCTTCTGACAGCTGTGCGGTCTGAAAAACGCAGCAATAAGATGGATTATTCTGTAGATTCTGATTTTAATGGCGTATCCGGGACATCCAATGGCAGCTCGATTACGGATCAGATTGAGGCAGCCTATCAGAATAACTGCTTAAAAGATGCTTCGGAATTACTGACACCGGAGCGTGCGAAAGTGTTGTTTGATCAGGATTCTGACTGGGAGAACATGACGCCGGAGGAATTTAAAGCAGCGCTGGAGCTGGCAAAAGAACAGGCAGATGAGAGTGGCATTGATGCAGATTATGCAAAAGAGCAGCTTGCGCAGTTAGAGCAGGCAGCAAATGCGGATGAGAGTATTTATCGTATTTTGGATAAATATGATATTCCAAATACAATATCAAATGTGCTGGCAATGGAATCCATGCTCAACCAGCGTAATCAGATGTTTCGTAAGATTTTTGGAAGCAGTATGGCAGACCACAATGGAGACAATCAGGTAGATGCGGATGATTTAGAAGCAATTAAGCAGGAATTGTTAGAGGAATTTGGAGAAGCTGTTTCAGAACCGGCAGATATGGCGGCTGCACAGGAGAAGTTAGGCGAACTTGCAGAAAATGTGATGAAGACGATGATAAACAGCGATCATGTGACGAGTCTTGATGTGCGTGAGATGAAAATGCTTTCCGCGCAGCTTTCCGTAAACAGTATTCTTGCAAAAGAAGAGCAGTATGCTGTTCCAGTAATGGTCAATGATGAACTTATGAATGTTTCTGTTAAAATCGTGCGCGGTGTGGACAAAAAAGGAATCGTCGATATAATGATGGAAAGTGAATTGCGCGGAAAGATCGCGGCGACATTCCAGGCAAAGGAAGATGGTATACATGGACTGGTCGCCACAGATTCAGAGGAGACGGCAGAACTCTTTGAAGAACAGGCACAGAATCTTATGGATTCGCTTGGCGGAGAGAATGATGATGTTACAGAATTACACTGTGCACACATAAAGGACCTTGATCTGAATCATTTCTCCATGGGAGCGTTTGGAGTCGATGCAAAGAATGAAACTCCGACCTCTGAGGATCAGGATACTTACCGTGTGCAGACCTCACGTTTGTATGGAATTGCAGAGCATTTTATCAAAGCAGTAAAAGGAACACTCGCACAGGAGGCATAAAAATTGATTTTCGGACTACATGGATTCCGATAGATAATTTTGTATACCGATATATATGGCATTTACGAGCTTATTTTGGTAGTCGTCTGTCAAAAGAAGATCTGCCTCTGTCGGATTACTTAGAAACCCACACTCTACAATAACGGTAGGTGTGGGTGTTTTTTTGAGCAGATAATAGCTTTCATTTGCTTTTGCAACGCGGTGATTATCAGGATCAACATTTGCGATCAGGCTGTCCTGGATCGTATCTGCCAGTTTTTTTCCATCCTGCGACTGACCAAAATAAAATACCTGTGCACCGCAGACTTCCGGAGACGGATAGCTGTTCTGGTGCAGGCTGACCGTAAAGATGGGGGCTGCCTCCGTGATGATTTTACAGCGGTTTTGCATATCTTCCGCTTTTTTGTTGGTGTTTCCCTCAGAATAAAGACCGATGTCCGAGTCGCGTGTTAGGATAATCCGGATGGAATCCTGCTTGAATTTATCCCGAAGTTTCAGTGCCAGTGCAAGATTGATGTCCTTTTCCAGTGCGTCATTGGTGCCGACTTTGCCGGGATCGATACCGCCGTGCCCGGCATCGATCACGATCGATAAATTACCGGAAGGTGAGCTGGTCTGTCCGGTGTCCCCGGTAAGCTCTGTATTATGTGCGGAATCTGTGTCCGGTGTGCCTTTTGTGTCTATGTGACTGTTTTGTACAAGTATGGCGCTTTGACTTCCAAGAAAAAATGCGGCGATCACCAGACAGACAGCCATGATAAGTTCTATCTTTTTTTTCATAAAAACCCCGGAGTATCGTTTTTATAAAATATTCACGATATCCGGGGTTTATGTCATAATAAAATGATTGAATATTTGAATGATTGTATTTAATTGATGTATTTAATGATAGTGTCCCAGATAGAAGGCAGCTCTAAACCAAGTTTCCAGAAGGAGCCGCCGGCAAGCTGGTTTTCCTGAAGGACTTTTAATTTCTCTTCCAGGGAAGCAGCATTCTCCACCCATATTTTGTAAGTGATACCATTGTTTTCGTATTGTACATAATATTGACCGTCAATGTCTGACCATACCGGTTCGGCAGCATTTGTACTGATCAGTTTTTGAATCTCTGACATGCTTGTTGCATAGGAATCCAGTGTAAAAAGCTGATAGCTGTCGGCTGAGTCACTGGTGCCAGCAGCTTCATCGGCAGCCTGGGCATCGGCAGCAGCATTGTCTGTTTCATCAGTGTCGTTATTATTGTTATCGGATGTCTGTGTTGTGCTGTCAGCACCTGTGGTGTCATCAACAGGTGTCTCGGACCATACACGGGCATAAAACGGCATGCCTAAGATCAGCTGATCTGCCGGAACTTCTTTTAAGGTATTGGCAACGCCTTCTTTTACAAAGCCGATCGAAGCTACAGATCCTGCTTCCTCAGAACCGGCATAATGTTCATCGTATGCCATGACAACAACATAGTCTGCAAAAGTTGCCTGTTCTGCGCGATTATAGAATGCAGTAAAACTACTGGGAACATAATCGTCCACGGAAAGAACAATGCCATTGTTTGCACATTTTAATGACAACTCCCGTATGAACTGAATATAAGAGTCACCGACTTCAGAACTTAATGCTTCAAAGTCAACATTGATACCGTCAAAATTATATTGAATAGCTGCGGAGATCAGGTTATTGATCAGGTTCTCACGTTTGGATGTATAAGTTAAAACGGATGTGGTGTCGACATCTTTGTTTTCCAGATTGCTTACAAGTGCCCAGACTTCAATACCTTTCTGGTGGCAGTAATTTACATAGTCGGAGCTTGCAAGTGAGGCAATGTTTCCGTTATTGTCATTCAGGTAAAACCATGTAGGGGAGATAACATTGATCCCCTTGGTGTTCTGAAGCACGGATGCAATGGTTGTATTGGCATCTGCGTTTGTGATCTGATGCCATGCCATATTGATCTTAAAATCTTTTTTTATATGTGTAAATTCTTCCGCAACATAATCGCTGGTCAGCGTTTTTGTGGATGTTGCGCCAAGTGCTTTTGATTTGATATATCCGATGATTCCTTCTGCAGTGGATACTTTTGTCCAGGTATCTCCTGTTTCTAAAACAGTAACTTCCGTGTTTTTGCCAATATCTGCGAGGATCGGACTCTTGATGCCGCCTTTTTGACGGAGCTGTGTTTTTTGCTTCGCCGGCGCAGTGGTGTAGTCACCCCAGGCAGTCGTAAGAATTACACGGTTTGGTGAGTCAAGTACCTCATAGGAGAAATCGGAGTACAGTTTTAAAAAGTCGATTGCGATATATGCAGTCTGGGCATCCGCCTTGACAATTGGGTGATCTAAGGAATGAGAATCCTTTGTCACATAATAGCTGGTACTGTCTGCATCCGCAGAAATCAAATCTGTTGCAGTTGTGTAAAGAAGTTTGTTTTCATTGTGATCCCAGTAAAAACGGTCATTCAGATAAGAACATACAGTTTCATAATCAAGATAGACAGTTCCGTTAAGGAGTTTTCCTTTTGCGTCGAGAATCTGGTTATCTAAGATCAGGGCTACGTCCTGTTCGCCGGACAGATTATAATAATCAGATAAATTCATATGTTCTTTGGAAGGTGTATATTTTTCTATGATGCTTCCGAGAAGCATAAAACAGATAATGACGACGATCAGAGCGCCGGCAGCCAAAATAGGGACAAATTTTTTCTTCATGTTAAGAACCCTCTTCTTCTTAAGAATTATCGTTTGTGTTCCTATTGTAGCATAATGATATGTAAATTCAAAGTTATTTACTCTTATTTTACGGCAGAGCTTATGTTCGGTAAAACTCTGCCGTTTCTTTTTGTCGGATTTGTATATCGTCTTAGATATTTTTTCTTATTCTGACCGGGTGGGCATTGAGGTACTCCATCCCTGTCAACTGTTATGATACCGGATCTGTCTGCAAAA
>OHCF01000443.1_pt1 | contig 23589 bp, 20 predicted proteins | sample 1577511 | NCBI WGS metagenome assembly OHCF01 (sample SAMEA3879568, study PRJEB24766) | human gut metagenome | biome: human-associated habitat; feature: feces | place: USA | collected 1985/1987 | reverse complement strand
GTACACCGCACCTGATTACCCGCAAGGGGTATGCCACATCCGTAAGGCAGCAGAGCTGCCAACGGCTGTGCAATGCGCAGCGCGTGCAGCTCTTCAAGCCCCAGAGCGGCAATGTCGGGGGGGGCGAGGGGCCCTCCCCTCGCGTTCTCTTGGGGGTCAAAGGGGGCCATTCTCTCACGTGAGAGAATGGCCCCCTTTATTCACGCAGCCCTTGGGCTGCAATATTCTTCCCTTAAAAGGGAAATTTTCCAAAAATCAAATGAGATTCTTTTCAGAATCAGAATCAAACAAATGCACCAGTTTGGCATCAAATCCAAATTTAACCGCCGTATGCCGCGCATACGCCATCGGATCAATATTCGCGGTGGGAATGACCGCCACAACATCCTGCCCATTCGCGGCAAGGTGCAGATGCAGCTCGCTGCCCATCAGCTCGCTGACGTCGACCTCGGCAGGGATGCCGCTCTCGCCGAGCGCGATATGCACGGGGCGCACGCCCGCGGTGACACTGCGGCTCTCGACGCCTGCGGCGGCGAGCTTTGCGCTCTGCTCCGCGGTAAGCGTGACGGTCTCGCCCATGACGGTGAGCGTATAGCCGCCGGCAGTCTTCGTGAGCTGGCAGTTTTCAAAGAAATTCATCTGCGGCGAGCCGATGAAGCCCGCGACGAACAGGTTCGCCGGATGGTTGAAGACCTCCTGCGGCGTGCCGATCTGCTGGATGTAGCCGTCGCGCATGATGACGATGCGGTCGCCGAGGGTCATGGCTTCGACCTGATCGTGCGTGACGTAAATGAAGGTGGTGTCGATCTTCTCGCGCAGCTTGATGATCTCCGCGCGCATCTGGTTGCGCAGCTTTGCGTCAAGATTCGAGAGCGGCTCGTCCATCAGCAGCACCTTGGGGCTTCTGACGATGGCGCGGCCGATGGCTACGCGCTGGCGCTGGCCGCCGGAGAGCGCCTTGGGCTTGCGGTCGAGGAACTGAGTGATGTCGAGGACTTCGGCCGCCTCGCGCACGCGGCGGTCGATCTCGTCGTTGGGCATTTTCCTGAGATGCGTCTTGCCGTCCGCATCCGTCTCCGCGATCTTCTTGAGCTTGAGCGGGAAGGCGATGTTTTCATAGACGGTCATGTGCGGATAAAGCGCATAGTTCTGGAAGACCATCGCGATGTCGCGGTCCTTGGGCGCGACGTCGTTCATCTGCTTGCCGTCGATGAAGAGCTCGCCGCCGCTGATCTCCTCGAGACCGGCGATCATGCGCAGCGTGGTCGACTTGCCGCAGCCGCTCGGGCCGACGAGTACGATGAACTCCTTGTCGGCCACGTCGATATTGAAGTTCTGCACGGCGACAACGCCTTCGTCAGTGATCTCCAGATTGTTCTTCTTTTCGACGGCCTCGTCTTTCTTCTTTTTCTTCTTGCTTTCGGTGTTGGGGTAGACCTTTCGGACATTTTTCAGAATGACCTCTGCCATAATCGTGAACCGCAGTCCTGCCGCCTCCGCGATACAGGACCTCGCAGCCGCGTGAGCGCGCCGCTTTACGGCAGGTCTCCACACTGCCGCACCGCCGGTTCGGCGGAAAACGTTCCTCCTTTTGTATTTCCCGCGGGCGGTACGTAGAGGTGGAGTAGCGCAGGCGGGAGGGAATGGAAGTGAGCAAAACTGCTCGAAACCAGTATACGGCAAAGCGCGGCTTTCCACAATGGAAAACCGCGCTTTCATACTGCATTTTGGTAAGATAGATAACAAAAAGAACCGAAATTTATGCCTTTTTACCACGGCGGCGGCGATAGACGACCGCCAGCCGGTCGATGAGCAGATCGTAGACAAAAAAGAGCAGAAGCCCCATCGCTGCCGTTGCCCACAGCAGCCAAGTCGCGCTCTCGGAAAACTCCTGCACGACGGCGGGGAGCTTGAAGACAAAAATGATGAGCGCGTACATGACGCCCATACTCACGGTGCAGAGGCCGAGCTTCGCCAGAAGCCGCAGCGCTTTGGACGAGATCGCGTCAAGATTCGGCTTCACGAGGGGATAATAGCCGAGAAAGCAGAACACAAGCGCTGCTTCCTTGTCCGCGCAGAGAAGAAGTCCCAAGACCGCCGCCGCGGCAAAGCAGCTCCATGCGTAGCTTTTGCGGCATTCCTCGCGCGCGGGCAAAAGCGTAGCCGATGCGAGGATCGGCCAGGCGTAGGTCGAGAGCGGAATGACGCCGCTGAGCCAGAGGAAGGCGACTGCGAGCGCGCACAGTACGCCGCACAGCGCCAGTTCATGTGTTTTCTTTGCCAAAATTTACTTCACATCGCTTTTACAGATATTCCGGCTCCATCGCGTCGTGGAGCACGGTGGTGATCGCGTCGGAAAAGACGCTGTCGGAGTGCGCGTGCAGGGCGTTGAGCGTCTCCGCCACGGCGGCGACCTTCACTTTGCCGGTGGAGTACACATCCTGATCGAAGATGAAGCGCACTTCCTTTTCCTGCACCTGCTGGACCTGGTTGCCGCTGCGGATGTTGCGCTGGACAAAGCCGGGGCCTGCGTGCAGCTTGAGCGCCGCGAGCGCATCGAGCTTGCGCTCGACGTCGACCGAGCACTTGGCGACGCTCGCTTCGTCCACGCCGTCCTCGTCAAGAATGCCGAGATACGGCGGCTGGAGCAGATCGTTCCAGCGGCGGCCCGTGAGGCCAAGCTGCTCGCGCGAAATGGCGTTCACAAAGCGAAGCCCCACGCGGTCAAAGCAGTTGGGACGGTAAATCTTGATAAACTGGCCGAGCGGCTCGTCGAGACGGGCGGCAAAGTCCTCCCAGTGCGTGTAGCGCATGGTGGAAAGGGCGATAAAGTCCTTCGTGAGGCTCAGCTTGTAGCCGCCGTCTTCGGAAATGAACGTGTGGTTATTGACCGTCCGCGCGGGCGCGCCGTTCACGCCGGGCAGCTTTTCCACCTGGCACTGGTAGCGCGGGAACGCTGCGCGCACGGTCTCCTGAAAGTCGGCGGGCTCGCGCGTGTCGATTGAGAGAATGGTGGGGAAGCGCAGCTGGCAGATGACCTCGATGAGCTGAGATTTGCCGTAGGCGTAGCGGCGGTTATCGGAAGAGATCATAACGTAAATACCTCCGTCATGTTGCATTTGATTATAAATTATAGAGGAAAGAAAAACGATTGTCAAATCAGCGTTCGTGCGCGAAGAAGCGCTGATAAAACTTACCAGCAGAAAAACTGCATATCCGATTTTTTATGAGTCAAACTACCCTTGCGATACCCAAACCGCAAAACTCTTTCAAACAGGTGAAACCAAAAACAATTGTAGGAAAAGGAGAAAATCATTATGTCCAGCAAGAACAGCAACAAGCTCAACATCCCCGAGGCCAAGGCCGCTATGAACAAGTTCAAGATGGAAGCCGCCAGCGAGGTTGGCGTCAACCTCAAGCAGGGCTACAACGGCGATCTGACCTCCCGCGAGGCCGGCTCTGTCGGCGGCCAGATGGTCAAGAAGATGATCGAGAGCTACGAGAAGAACCTGTAAAAAAGGCTCTTTCGCAAATCGCAGACAAAGGGCGCGGCCAACAGGCCGTGCCCTTTTTGCTGTGATGGACGAAATGACAGAAGATATTCTGCAAAGCCTTCCGGCACGCTCGCTCCGCGCGGGAATATTTTCCATTCCCGCGCGGAGGAGACAAAAGGGCAGGGGACTTGCCGCCCTTGGTGCTCATTTTGCGCAATTTATTTGCAAAAATACCTTATTGCATTTTCTGCTGATTTGATATAAAATTTCGATAACTGTGCATGTATTACTTCAAACGGAAACATACGCGCGCGGGAAAGCGGCGAACCGCGGCGGGCGGCCTGCCGGAATACGCAGGGAGGTGTCCGTATGCGCGCCATCGAGCACTTTAAAACCATTACGCATCATCGCCATCTGGTGCGGCAATACTGTTTTCGCCTCGGCCTGTACTATCAGGGGTTAACGCATGACCTGAGCAAATACAGCCCCTCGGAATTCTGGCGCGGCGTCAAGTATTATCAGGGCTACCGCAGCCCGAACGACGCTGAGCGGCGCGAAAACGGCGTGAGCCTTGCGTGGCTCCACCACAAGGGGCGCAACCGCCACCACTTTGAATACTGGATCGATTACTGTATTGCCGACGACGGTAAGGTCTACATGGGCGGGTGCAAAATGCCGCTCAAATATGTAGCCGAAATGTTCTGCGACCGCATTGCCGCCTGCAAGGTCTATCAGGGCGACAAATATACCGACGCCTCGGCCTACGACTACTACGAAAAGTCGCGCGGCCATATCCTCATCCATCCCGAGACCGGCGAGCTCATCGGCAAGATGCTGCTCGTACTCAAGGAGCAGGGCGAGGACGCGGCGTTCGACTATGTGCGCGCTCTTCTGCGCGAGGAAAAGCAATGTCCGACAAAATGAGAAAACTGTCAGAAGATCGCTTGCAATCCTGCATATTTCAGAGTAAACTATTTTCATTATAGAATTTTAACAGAGGACGGACAAGAACCAATGACTCATCCCTACAAGACGCGCGAGGGCGGCGCGACGGTAACGATCTTTGTACCCTACGATTGCCGGAACCACTGCCCGTTTTGCGTGAACAAGCAGGAATACGCCCATGCTGAGGGCTTCAGCGTGGAGGCGATCCTCAAGAGCATCGCCGTGATGGACGAGATCACGCCGCGCTGCGACTTTGTTTTCACCGGCGGCGAGCCGTTTGCCAACTTAAAAGCGCTCCAGCGCATGCTCGACGCCATCCCCACGACCCACAAGGTCTATATCAACACGACCTTCCCCGTGCAGCCCGGGTGCAGCGCGGAGGAGATGATCGCTTTCACCGAGCGCAATCGCGACAAGATCACCTGCATCAACATCTCGCGCCACCTGACGAAGTATGTCGAGGAGTCGCCCGACGAGGTCGTCGCCCGTATCGCAACGCCCAAGCGCGTGAACTGCGTGCTGTACATGGACTATCCCGCCGACGAGCTTGTGGACTACGCAGAGCGCTGGCGCAAGTACAACATCCCCGTGCAGTTCCGCTACGACTACACCGAGACGACGCCCGAGAACCTCTATCAGGAGGAGGGCGACAAGATTTTGGCAGACCTTAAAAAGCGCTTCACCTACAAGGGCCTCGACGGCTGCCGCATGCGCAACGGCTACCACTTCGACTACAAGGGCCTGCACATGACCTACCATAAGACGCTGCCCTATTCCACCATCGTGGAGACGGGTGACGACGGCGTGACTTACGATATCCTCTATGATATCCTCATCAAGCAGACCGGCGAGATCCATTCCGACTGGACGGGTGTAAAGCTCGACGTGGACGCGTACCGCAAGGTGGTCTACGAGCCCTATGATCTGCGCGTGCGCGAGGGCACGATCGACTTTTGAGAAAGGCGGCAATGCTATGAGCTATCAGGCGGCAGTCATCACCGTGAGCGACCGCGCGTCCGCGGGCGTGTACGAGGACAAGAGCGGCCCCGCTGTGGCCGCGATGCTGAAGGAGGCTGGCTACGAGGTCGTGTACACGTCCATCGTGCCGGACGAACAGGAGAAGATCAGCGAAGAGTTCATCTCCTGCGTGGATGAAAAGCACTGCGACCTTGTCATCACGAGCGGCGGCACGGGCTTATCTCCCCGTGACGTGACGCCCGAGGCGACGCGCGCCGTGCTCGAGCGCGAAATTCCCGCGATCCCGCAGGCGATGATCTATTACAGCTTGCAGATCACGCCGCGCGCGATGCTTTCCCGCGCCGTGGCCGGCACGAGAAGAAACAGCCTCATCCTGAACCTCCCCGGCTCGGAAAAGGCTGCGCGCGAAAACCTGAGCGCCGTGCTCGGCGCGCTTGACCACGCCCTCAAGATGATCGCCGGCGGCGGGCATTGAGTAAAAAGTATAAAAAAGTTCCCGCGTATGAACGCGGGAACTTTTTTATACCTTTTGCAGAGGGATCATGATTTCAGTGACGAACTTTTCCGTGTCGGTCGTGAAGCCGTAGTCGATGACTGTAATCTCGCGCGAAAATCCGGCGGCGGTGTAGCCTTCCTCGCGGATGAACTGCATCAAGCGACGGTACTGCGCGGGCGACTCGGCGTGGTGTCCGCGGAAGCGCACGCATGCGCAGAGCGAAGCGGGCAGATCAATGACGTCGCCCGTAAAGCGGTCGGCCTCGTCAAGCACGAGGAATTCGCCGTCGTACTGCCCAAAGCTGCCCTTGTTTAAATGCTCCTGCGATACGCTGAAGCCGACCTTGCCGAGGAAGACCAGCGCCTCGGCCTGCGCGGCGGCAAGACGGCTCGTGGAGAGCTCGAGCGCGGAGTAGTCCGGCGCGGTCAGCGCCGTGTCGATCCAGAAAAGGCGAAGCGCGGGCGAATGGATGAGCGTGATCTCGCCGAGCGGCGCATGCCGCACATCTTGGAGCTGGCTAAGGCGCGCGTCGAGCTTGCGCTCGATGCGCTTCAGTTCCTTTTGCTTCTGTACGACGGCGGCCTTCTGCGCGCGCAGCTTTTCTTCGATCGTCTCCACGTCGCGGTTTTGCAGAAAATCGGCGATCTCGGTGAGCGGCATGTCCATCGCGCGCAGATACCGGATGGTGTTGAGCGGCTCGAACTGGCGGACGCTGTAGTAGCGGTAGTTCGTCGACGGGTCGACGTATTCCGGCGTAACAAGGCCGAGCGCCTCGTAGTGGCGCAGGCTGCTCACGCTGAGATGAAAAATTTTTGCCATTTCGCCGATGGAGAAAAGCTGGGGAAGAGCCATTTACGTTGCCTCCTGCGCACGTTTTTCCCGCCGCGTGAGGATGGCGTAGGCGATCACGCAGACGAGGATGGAGAAAAGCGACCCCGCGGCGTTGGCAAGGCCCATGGGCAGCAACGTCTGCGGGAAGTATTTGGACGCAAGGTACGCCCCCGGCACGCGCACAAGCAGGATCGAGAGCGAATTGTGCAGAAACGAGATGCCCGACTTGCCGCAGGCGCAGAAATAGCCGCTGAAGCTGAACTGCACGCCGGCAAAGAAGCTGTCCCAGATGTAGCCGCGCAGATATTGCCCGCCCGCGGCGGCGACGGCGGCATCAGGCGTGAAGAGGCCGACGAGCGGCTCGGCGATAAACAGGGTGAGGATGACGACCGCGATGCCGAACGAGCAGGCGATCATCGCGGCGTAGCGCAGCGTGAGACGCGCGCGCTCGGGCTTGCCCGCGCCGATATTCTGCGCGCCGAGCGCCGAGACGGTCGAGAGCATCGACGACGGGATGAGGAAGAGGAAGCCGATGATCTTTTCGACGATGCCGACGGCGGCCGCGTCCGTCAGACCGCGGCGGTTGGCGATGATCGTGATGATGACGAACGAGATCTGAATAAAGCCGTCCTGCAAAGCGACGGGCACGCCGATCTGAAGGAGCTTACCCATGACGGCGCGCTGCGGGCGAAAGTCCGCGCGGCGGACGGAGATGAGCCTGCGCTTCAAGATGACCGCGAGCGAGACGAGGACGCTCACCGCCTGCGAGAGCGTGGTGCCGAGCGCCGCGCCCGCGGGGCCGAGGTGCAGCGTGCCCATGAAGTAGTAGTCGAGCGCGATGTTGACGACGCAGGCCACGGCGATGAAGTACATGGGGTTCTTGCTGTCACCAAGGCCGCGGAAGATCGAGGCGATGATGTTGTACGCCGTGATGAACGGAATACCGATAAAGCAGACCGTGAGATAGGCGTGCGTGCCCTGCACGGCCTCCTCCGGTGTGGACATGATGGAGACGATACCCCCGCGCAGCGCGAGCAGCAGTGCCGTCAGCGCAAGAGACAGCAGCATGAAGAGCGTGACCGTGTTGCCGATGGCAGAGGCGGTGCGCTTTTTGTCGCCGCCGCCGGCGGCCTGCGCGATGCTGACCGTCGCGCCCATCGCAAGGCCGACGAGCATGACTGTGAGCATGTGCATCACCTGCGAGCCGATGGAGACGGCGGTCGTGCTGGCGACGCCCTCAAACTGGCCGATGATGAAGAGGTCGGCCATGCCGTAGAGCGTCTGCAAAAAGTAAGAGAGCAGATACGGCAGCGAAAAGGACACAACGTTGCGAAAGACGCTGCCGGTGGTGAGATCGTTTTGCATCGGAAAGGACTCCTTATCAGTATAGCATGGAGTCATCATAAACTCTATAACAATTGTAGAGTCAAGCGTAGATTTTTCCGCGCGGAAAAAAGTCTCACTTTCCCGGATAGCCCAGTGCGGCGGAAAGCATCTGCCCCGCGGCGACGACCGCGCGCTCGGCGTGCGCGAACTCGTCCGAGTGCACGGAGCGGAACATCCCCAGCACGCTGACGACGTATTTGAGCGCGCCGCCGCCGGTGAACACCGGCGCGGAGATGGAGCGAAGACCGATCTTATACTCACCGTTTTCCACGGCGAAGCCCGCCTCGCGGCAGGCGGGGAGCGATGCGAGCAAAGCACCCGCGTCCGTTTCTGTGTGCGGGGTGTAGGGCGTGAGCGGCACACGGGCAAGGAGAGCCGCCGCCTCGCTCTCACTCATGCAGGCAAGGACGATCTTGCCCTGCGAGGTGCAGTGCAGCGGCAGCCGCGCCCCCGGCGCGGAGACGATGCGAAGGCTGTCGCGCCCCTCGGCCTGGTCGAGGGCGACGATGTGCCCGTTTTCATAGGTGGAGAGCATGGCGGAGGCGCCGGTCGCTTCTGCCAGATGCTCGAGGTAAGGCCGCGCGAGGGATGAGATGTTCCAGAACGCGCTGGCGCGGCAGCCGTATTCAAAAAGACGCAGGCCGAGGGCGTATTTGCCGTCTGCGTGCTGTGTGATGACGTCATAGTCGCGCATGGTGGTCAAAAGGCCGAACACTGTGCTCTTGGGCAGCCCTGCGCGCTCGCTGATGGCCGTGAGCGTCATCGCCTCGCCCGCGTCGCTGAGGAGCTGCAAAAGCTCCATCGCCTTCGCCACGGAGCGGATGGTGTTGCCGTCAGTCATAAATCGGCCCTCCCGGTCAAAAATCGTTGCTTGTATTCTAAAAAATACTGCGGAAAAAGTCAAGATTACGATAATATAAAAACGCATTTCGACATTATCGGACGACTGTGTTGCGTAAGAGCGTGATATTTGCTAAAATATCATGCTGTACATGGAAGAAAGAGGCGTTTCGGATGCTGGACGGCTTTGCAAGATCAATTACATACCTGCGTATCAGCATCACGGACCGCTGCAATTACCGCTGCCGCTACTGCATGCCGGACGGCGGCATTGAAAAGTGCGCGCACGAGGACATCTGTTCTTTGGAAGGGCTGCGCGACATGGCCGCCGCGGCGGTCAGGTGCGGCGTCAAAAAGATCCGCGTCACCGGTGGCGAGCCGCTCGTGCGCCGCGGTGCGGTGGACTTCTGCCGCATGTTATCAGAAATTCCCGGCGTTGAAGAGCTCTGCGTCACGACAAACGGCAGCCTGCTCAAGGAGTTTGCCCAGCCGCTGCGCGACGCGGGCGTCACGCACCTCAACATCAGCCTCGACACGCTGAACGAGGAGCGCTTTCGCGCCATCACGCGCCTTGGTACGCTGCAGGATACCTTGGACGGTATCGAGGCGGCGGAGCGCGCGGGCTTTGTGAAGATCAAGCTCAACTGCGTGCTGCTCGGCGGCGTCAACGACGACGAGATCGCCGATTTTGTGGACTTAACGCGCGAACATCCGTGGCAGGTGCGCTTCATTGAGCGCATGCCGATGGGCTGCGGAAAGGATTTCGGTACATACCTCCCCTCGCAGGCGGTTTTGGACCGCTGTCCGGAGTTGGAGGCCGTTTCGCACGACGGCGTGGCCGCGTGCTACCGTCTGCCGGATGCAAAGGGGACCGTCGGCCTCATCGCGCCGATGAGTCATGCGTTCTGCGCAGAGTGCAGCCGCATCCGCATCACGGCGGACGGGAAATTAAAGCCGTGCCTGCATTCGGACGCAGAGATCACGCTGCGGGGCTTGTCCGGTGAGGAATTGGAGCAGGCCATCCGCCGCGGCATTCTGATGAAGCCGGAGCGCCACCACATGGACGAGACTGGCGTTACGGAGACGCACCGCGGCATGTTTGCGATCGGAGGCTGAGGATGGAACTGACGCATTTTAACGAACAGGGCCGCGCCCGCATGGTGGACGTGAGCGAAAAGGTGCAGACCTATCGCGTGGCGCGCGCCGCCGCGACGGTCCGCATGGCAAAAGCGACGATGGACAAGATCAAAGAGGGCTCCATCGGCAAGGGCGATGTGTTGGCGGTCGCGCAGGTCGCGGGCATCATGGCCGCGAAGAAAAACAGTGAGCTGATCCCGATGTGCCACCCGCTGCTGCTCACGAAGGTGGACATCTCATTTGAAATCGAAGAAACCGCCCTGCACATCCGCAGCGAGGTCCGCTGCCACGGCGAAACGGGCGTTGAAATGGAAGCGCTGACAGCTGTCAGCGTCGCCGCGCTCACGGTGTACGACATGTGCAAGGCCGTGCAGCGCGATATGCGCATCGACGGTATCCACCTTCTCTATAAAGAGGGCGGCAAGAGCGGCGTTTATGAAGCGGAGGAATGAAGAAATGGCACAGGTGACCGCTGTGAACATCAGCGAAAAAAAGGGCGTGCGCAAGCACGAGGTGCCCTATATCGACGTAAAATGCCGCCACGGCATTGTGGGCGACGCCCACGCGGGTGACTGGCACCGCCAGATCAGCCTGCTGGCCGACGAGAGCGTGGACACGATGCGCGCTATCTGCCAGCTTGAGCTGGATGCGGGTATCTTTGCCGAAAACATCAACACCCGAGGCATCGAGCTCAAGACGCTCCCCGTCGGCACGCGCCTGCGCGTGGGCGAGACGGAGCTTGAGGTCACGCAGATCGGCAAGCAGTGCCACAACGACTGCGAGATCAAGCGCACGACGGGCAAATGCGTGATGCCGACCGAGGGCATCTTTGCCATTGTGATCAAAGAGGGCCGCATTCAGGCCGGAGACGAGATCGAGGTGCTGAAGAAATGAGACTTATCAAAACCGAGGACGCGGTGGGCCATGTGCTCTGCCACGACATGACGCAGATCATCAAGGACCAGTATAAGGACGCGCGCTTCCGCAAGGGCCACGTCGTGACGGAAGAGGACATCCCCGTGCTGCTCAGCATGGGTAAGGAGCACCTCTATGTCTGGGAAATGACGTCCGGCATGGTGCACGAAAACGACGCGGCGGAGCGGCTTCTGGCCCTCTGCGGGCAGGAGAATATGATCCGCAGCGGCGTGAAAGAGGGGAAGATCGAGCTCAAGGCCGCCTGTGACGGCGTGTTTCTGGTCGATTCCGCGCGCCTTGTCGCCGTGAATAGCCAGGACGAGGTGATGATCGCCACGCGCAAGGGCGGCATGGCTGTACGCGAGGGCGACAAGCTCGCGGGCATGCGCGTCATCCCACTCATCATCGAGGAAGAAAAGCTCCGAAAGGCCGAGCAGGCCGCGGGCGATAAGCCGCTGCTGTCTCTCAAGCCCTATGTGCGCAAGACCGCCTGCATCGTCGCCACCGGCGGTGAGGTCAAAAAGGGCCTCATCAAGGATACGTTCACGCCGGTCGTCATCGACAAGCTCAAGACCTACGGCATCGAAACGCTCGAGGTCGTCTGCTCCGGCGACGGGGTGGAGAATGTGCGCGACGCGGTGCTCGCGATGCGCGAAAAGAAGCCCGACATGATCCTCTGTACCGGCGGCATGAGCGTCGACCCCGACGACAACACGCCGGGCGGCATCAAGGCCGCGGGCGCGAATATCATCGCCTACGGCGCGCCAGTGCTGCCGGGCGCGATGTTCCTGCTCGGCTATTTTGACGACGGTATGCCCGTCATGGGCCTGCCCGGCTGCGTGATGTATGCGGGCGCGACGGTCTTTGATCTGGTGCTGCCGAAGATCGCGGCGGATGTGCCCATGACGCGCGCGGATATCGCGGCGCTCGGCGAAGGCGGGCTATGCCTTGGGTGCAAGCCGTGCCACTATCCGATCTGCCCGTTTGGAAGATAAAACTTCAAAACGATGGCGGAGCCATCGTTTTGAGGGGGGTACAGCCTGCTGCGCGCACTCGCTTGCGCTCGCACACTTGCAGGCTGAGAGGTGTTTTTTGCCACGCGCATGGAAATTGGCGAAGCGCCGCCAGCGGCGGATGAAGCGAGCCAGTTTCGAGGAAGCGGCACGATTGGCACGCCCAACGGGCGCGGGAATCGTAATGCCGCGACGGTGACCGCGGCAAAAAACGGATCAAGATTATTTGCCGCCTGCGGACGGCTTGGGCAGCCGTTAGCGGCTTTGCCGCTTTACGGATGCCGCATCCCCCTTGCGGGGAAAAGTCTGCGACGCTGTTTCGCGCCCCGAGGGCGCGGGATTAGGGAGCGCAGAACTGGTGGATCTTTGCACCGAATGAGTCGGTGCTGTTTGACAACTTCAACATTTCGCGCCTGCGGGCGCGAAATGTTGGGGGTGCGTTATCTATTTTGAGGATAGCGAAATGATTTTGTCCAAGTTTCCCGATGGGGATTGGAAATAAATTGCGTGCGGCGTGTTCTTGCGCGTTCCTGTATCGCCACGCTTTTCAATGAATGCGCGAAAAAGAAAAAATTTGTAAGGAAGTATCCAAACATGAAAAAGCTTTTGTCTCTGCTCCTTGCGCTTGCGCTCGTGTTCTCTCTGGCCGCCTGCGGCAGCAAGGATGACGGCGCGAACGACGCCGACACGCAGGATGATGCGGCCGAGCCGGTCGAGCTGATCGTCTTCGCCGCCGCCTCCATGACCGAGACTCTGACGGAGATCGCCGAGATGTACAAGGAAGTTGCCCCCAACGTCAACATCACCTACAACTTTGACTCCTCGGGCAAGCTCCTCACCCAGATCAGCGAGGGCGCTGACTGTGACCTGTTCATCTCCGCCGCCCCCAAGCAGATGAACGCCATGGACGGCAGCCTCATTGACGACAAGGACAAGAACCCCGACGGTCTTGACCTCATCGTGACCGACAGCCGCATCGACCTGCTTGAGAACAAGGTCACGCTCGCCGTTCCCGAGGGCAACCCCAAGGGCATCGAGAGCTTCGACCAGCTTGCTGAACTCCTCAAGAGCGGCGACGTCATGCTCGCCATCGGCAACAGCGACGTGCCCGTCGGCCAGTACACCGAGAAGATCTTCGCCTACTATGGCCTTGACGAAGCGGCTCTCGCCGACTCTTTGACCTACGGCAACAACGTCAAGGAAGTTACCACTCAGGTGAGCGAGGCCAGCGCTGACTGCGGCATCATCTACGCCACCGACGCTTGCTCCGCCGACCTCACAGTCGTCGACAGCGCCATCGCCGAGATGTGCGGCCAGGTCATCTATCCCGCCGCCGTCCTGAAGGGCGAGAAGGAAGAAGCCGCCCAGGCCTTCCTCGACTACCTCCAGACCGCTGACGCCATGTCCGTGTTCGAGAGCGTCGGCTTCTGCCCTGCTAACTAAAATAAAAGCCTAAAAGACTTTCATTTTAAAGAGCTGCACTACGCTCTGCGCCTTGGCCGCTCACTTCGGTGAGCGGCCTTCGACGCTCGCTGCGTGAGAGGTATTTTTTGCCACGCACATGTCGCGGCAAAAAATTTCAAGATTATTTGCGCCGTGCGCGGCGCAAAGTCTGCGACGCTTTTTGATATCTCTTCCGGAAGAGATATCCCCTTTTGTCCCGTTTCGTGCCGCAGGATGCGGCACGAACTTTCCGCCGCCACTGGCGGAAAACCCGCTTGTCTTATGGCAAACTTTTTTCGCCGCATTTGCGGCAGCTGGAGATCGCCTGAATCTCCCAAACTCCAGAAAATCGGAGGTCACTTATGGATTGGTACCCCTTATGGAACTCGCTGCGCATTGCGGCGATCTCTACGGTCGTTATTTTCTTTGCCGGCATTTTTGCCGCCTATTATATCGCAAAGCTTCCGCGCCTGGTCAAAGGTGTGCTCGATGTGCTTCTGACGCTGCCGCTCGTGCTGCCGCCGACGGTCGTGGGCTATCTGCTGCTGCGCGTGTTCGGCCCCAAGCGCGTCATCGGCGCGTGGGTGCTCGAAACGTTCGGCGTCAAGATGGTCATGACCTGGTGGTCGGCCATCTTTGCCACGGTGGTCGTCATCTTCCCGCTGATGTACCGCACGGTGCGCGGCGCGTTCGAGTCTTTTGACGAGACGCTGGCCTATTCTGGACAGACGCTGGGCCTGTCGAATACCTACATTTTCTGGCGTATCCGCATGCCGTACTGCCGTCAGGGCGTGCTGGCCGGCACAGTGCTGGCCTTTGCCAGAGCACTTGGCGAATACGGCGCGACGAGCATGATCGCGGGCTACACGCCCGGCAAGACCGCGACGATCTCCACCACGGTCTATCAGCTCTGGCAGACGAACAACGATGTGCTGGCGACGAAGTGGGTCTTGGTCAATATTGCGATCTCCGCCGTCGTGCTGCTGGCGGTCAACATGCTCGAGCGGCGTGACTTTCTCACGGATGCGAGCAAGGCGAGGAGGGCGAGAAGATGAGTTTGTCTGTCGATATTGAAAAAAAGCTTGGCGCGTTTTATCTGCGCTCACAGTTTGAAGTGCCGGACGAGACGATGGCGCTGCTCGGTGCCTCGGGCTGCGGCAAGAGCATGACATTAAAGTGCATCGCAGGCATCGTGACGCCCGACCGCGGGCGCATCGTGCTCGGCGGCCGCGTGCTGTTTGACAGCGAAAAGAAGATCAATCTGCCGCCTCAGCAGCGCAGGGTCGGGTATCTTTTCCAGCAGTACGCGCTGTTCCCGAACATGAGCGTGGAGCAGAATATCCTCTGCGGCATCCGCAGCGGAGATAAGGCGGAAAAGCGCCGTGTTCTGGCGGAAAAAATTCGCATGTTCCGCCTTGAGGGCCTTGAGAAAAAACACCCCGCGCAGCTCTCCGGCGGTCAGCAGCAGCGCGTGGCGCTCGCGCGCATTTTGTGTTCCGAGCCGGAGGCGATTTTGCTCGACGAGCCGTTCTCCGCGCTGGACAGCTACTTAAAGTGGAATCTTGAGATCGAGCTTGCCGACCTGCTCGCGACGTTCAACGGCCCCATCCTCTGGGTCAGCCACGACCGCGATGAGTGTTACCGCAACTGCCGCAGCGTCTGCGTGATGGAAGACGGTCGGACCGGCGAGGTCACGCCGATGGACGAGATGATCCGCCATCCGGGCAGCGTCAGCGCGGCGCGCCTCGCGGGCTGCAAGAACTTCTTCGCCGCCGAGGCGAGAGACGGCAAAGTCTACCTGCCCGAGTGGAACGTGGCGCTGCCGCTTGCTGGCATGGAAAATACCTTTACGACGATTGGCATTCCAGACAATGCCGTCACCATGAGCGAGAACGGCGCCATGAGCTGCACCGTCTGCCGCATGATTCTCGGCGTGGAGGAGAACATTCTTCTGCTGCGTCCGGAGGGCAGCGCCGAAGGCGCGCCGATGCTGCGTATCACTGTTGGACATGAAAGTGATCTGCAAGCGGGGGCAGCCGTCCGCGTTGCACTGGACGACAGCAAACTGTTACTCCTGTGAATTGAAAAAGTGAGAGCAGGGCAATACCCAGCTCTCTTTTTCCGTCAAAATATAAATACAATTCGTAATATTCTGCCAAAATATAACGAAATACGGCGGTGCCATATTTTCCTTACAGGCGCCCGTAGATGCGGGTCGTCTCGTGGATGGACTTTGCGAGCTTTTTGCTCGCCTCGCCGCTCAGCATGCGCCACTGCCAGTTGCCGCTGCTCGTGCCGGGGGTGTTCATGCGGCAGCCCTTGCCAAGGCCCAGATAGTCCTGCATCTGTGCGACAAACAACCTGCTCTGGCAGCTCATGCCGCCGCGGATGATGCCGGCGTTGAAGCCCTCCTCGTCATTGAGACCGAGGTACTTCTTCGCGAACGCGATGTCCGCCTTATCCGCCTCCGTGCGCCAGAGGGCGAGGGGCGCGTTGTCGTGCGTGCCGGTGTAGCAAATGCTGTTGAAGTTGCAGCTATGCGGCAGGTAGTCGCTCGGGTCGCGCGAGTCGAACGCAAACTCGAGGACCTTCATGCCGGGAAGACCGGAATCGGAGAGCAGCTGCACGACCTCGGGCGAGGGATAGCCGAGGTCCTCGGCGATGAAATCGAGGTCGCGGAACCAGCCGGTCAGCACGCCGACGAGCGACATGCCGGGGCCCTTGACCCAACGGCCGTTTTTGGCGGTCGTCTCGCCGTAGGGAATGGCCCAGTAGCTCTCGAAGCCGCGGAAATGGTCGATGCGGATGACGTCGTAGAGCTTCTGCGCGCCGCCGATGCGGCGGATCCACCAGCCGAAGCCGTCCTTCGCCATGGCCTCGTAGTTGTAGAGCGGGTTGCCCCAGAGCTGCCCGTCCTCGCTGAAGCAGTCAGGCGGGACGCCGGAGACCTCGGTGGGCACGTTGTGCTCGTCGAGTTGGAACATTTCGGGTTCTGCCCACACGTCGGCGGAGTCCATCGCCACATAGATGGGCAGGTCGCCGATGATGCGGATGCCGAGCGAGTGGATGTACGCCTTGAGCGCTTCCCACTGGCGGAAGAAGAGAAACTGAATGTAAGTGAAAAGCTCCACATCCTCGCGCAGCTCGGCGCGGTAGCGCTCGATGACCTCGCTGCTTGTGCGGCAGCGGATGTCCTCGTCGTCCCATTCCGTCCAAGACTTCATGCCGAAGTGGCGCTTGAGCGCCATGAAGAGGGCGTAGTTCGGCAGCCAGCGCTCATTTTCCCGCTCAAATGCCGCGACGGCCTCGCGGTCGCGCGTAAAGCCGCGCGTCTTGGCCTTTTCGAGCAGCGTGAAGCGGCTCGCGTAGATTTTGCCGTAGTCGACATAGCGGGGATCGTCTCCCCAGTCGCAGGCGTTGACCTCCGCGCGCGTCAGGAGCTTATCTTTGACGAGCAAGTCCAAGTCGATGAAATACGGGTTACCCGCAAAGGACGAAAAGCTCTGATACGGCGAGTCGCCGTAGCTCGTTGGGCCGAGCGGCAAGAGCTGCCAGTATTTCTGCCCCGCGGCGGCGAGAAAGTCGGCAAAGTCATAGGCGGCCTTGCCCATCGTGCCGATGCCGTGGGGCGAGGGAAGGGACGAGATCGGCATCAGAATGCCGGAGGAACGTTCGATCAATGGAACCACTTCTTTCTGGAAAATGAAGGATGAAAGGCGTTAACCCTTTACCGCGCCTGCGGCCACGCCCTTGATGATGTACTTCTGGCACAGCAGGTAGAACACGATGACAGGGATGATGCTCAGCAGGATCAGCGCCATCGTCGCGCCGAGGTCGACGGTGCCGTAGCTGCCCTTGAGGTACTGGATGTGGATGGGGATGGTCATGTACTTCGTGCGGTCGAGCACGAGATAGGGCAGCAGATAGTCGTTCCACACCCACATGATCTCGAGAATGCCGACAGAGATCATCGTGGGCCGCAGCATCGGCAGCACGACGGAGAAGTACGTGCGCAGCGGGCCGCAGCCGTCGATGGCGGCCGCCTCCTCAATTTCAAGCGGGATGGATTTGATAAAGCCGACGAACATGAAAATCGCAAGCCCCGCGCCAAAGCCGAGGTAGATGATGGGGATGGTCCAGGGGGTATTGAGCTTGAGGGTATCGGCCGTCTTCGACAGTGTGAACATCACCATCTGGAACGGTACGACCATCGAAAAGACGCAGAGATAATAGACCATGCGGCAGAATTTGCTGTCCACGCGCGCGATGTACCACGCGGCCATCGACGTGCAGAGCAAAATCAGCGCGGTCGAGACGATGGTGATAAATAAGCTGTAGCCGGCGGATTTTAAGAACGGGTAGTTGCCGAACGTCAGGCCCTTGATGAAGTTCGCCCAGCCGGCAAAGCTCTCCGCGTTCGGGAGGGCGAACGTGTCGGTCTTGACATAGGTGTTGAGCTTGAAGGAGTTGATGACCACCGTGAGGACCGGCAGCACATAGATGACGCAGATGACGCCGAGCACGATGGAGAGGATCGTCTTGCGGCGGGCTTCTGCGGAAAGAGAGTGCTTGTTCATTACTGCTGCACCTCCTTTTTGCGGTTGGCACTGAGCTGGAGAAGACCGATGGTCGCGACCAAAATGAAGAACAGCACGGCCTTGGCCTGCGCGGTGCCGCGCGAGTTGGCATTCTGCCCGTAGAACGTGTTGAGAATGTTCAGCGCGAGCATTTCGGTCTCTTTGATCGAGCTGCCGTCGGACAGGATGGTATAGGGCTGGCCGCCCGTGAGGGCGAGGTTCTGGTCGAAGAGCTTGAAGCCATTCGTAAGAGAGAGGAACGTGCAGATGGTGATGGAGGGCATCACATTCGGGATCGTGACTTTCCAAAGCGTCTGCCAGCGGCTCGCGCCGTCGATCTTCGCGGCCTCGAGCATGTCCTCGGGCACGGCTTGCAGGCCCGCGATGTAAATGATCATCATGTAGCCGATCTGCTGCCAGCACATCAGGATGATGAGACCCCAGAAGCCGAGCTTCGTGTTGAGCAGGATCGACGTGCCGTAGCGCGAGAGGATGCCGTCGAAGATCATCGACCAGATGTAGCCGAGCACGATGCCGCCGATGAGGTTCGGCATGAAGAACACCGTGCGGTACAGGTTGCTGCCCTTGATGCCCTGCGTGAGCGCGTAGGCCACCGCAAAGGCCAGCACGTTGATGAGCACGAGCGATATGACGGCAAACAGCGCCGTGAACCAGAACGAATGCACAAAGCTCGCATCCTGGAACGCGCGGCGGTAGTTTTCAAGGCCGACAAAATGCGCGTCGCTCGTGACCTTGAATTTGCAGAAGGAGAGATAGATGCCCTTGCAGAACGGATAGACAAAGCCGATGATGAACGCGCAGACCATCGGCCCCATAAAGAGCGGGAACCAGCGGCGGATCGGGCGGCGGATCATCGAGCTGTTGACCGCAGCGTTGCTGTGCTTATGTTTCAATTCGATCAACTCCCAGCCAAAGATAGAATATTGCTTTTGTTTCTGCACGGCGGGCGCTTCATGCGGCGCTCGCCGTGATATGCAGGGAGGGGCGGGCGAAATCGCCCGCCCCTCTCATTTGTGCTTTTCAGATGCGCTTGCTTTTTTAAAAGCGGCTTAGCCGTTGGCGGCAGCGTACTGCGTGGCCCAGCCGTCGACAAACGCGGTCTTGACGAGCTCCCAGTTGGCATCGCTCTGGTCGGCGTCGTACTGGTTCATCGCGGAGACGAGCGCAGCGCGGTAAGCATCAACGTTCGGCTGGAAGTTGGTGACCCAGGGCATGATGTAGTTGCCGTTGGTGGTGTAGTCGTTGGCGTCGGCGAGGAAGCCGTTGGTGGATTCGGCAGCCTGCTTATAGGGCATGGCGGCGAATTCATCGACCAGCATACGGGAGGCCTCGGGATCGGTGACCATCCAGTTCATGAATTCGAGCGTGGCCTGAATATCTTCCTCGGAAGCCTTGGCGTTGACAGCCCAGCAGTTCTCGGTGCCGCAGTTGAGACCCGCGTTCTCTTCGCCCGCAACACCGCAGTAGAACGGGATCATGGACAGGTTGTCAAGACCGTACTGACCGTCGCCGGTACCGGTGAGCTTGGCCCACTCCCAGGAGCCGTTCTGATAGAACACGGCCTGCTCCTTGCCGAACTCGTCCGCCGCGTCAAAGCCGCCGGCAGCGAGATCAGCAGGATTCACGGCGCTGTTGTTGATGTACAGATCCCACAGGTTCTTGTAGTTCTGCATGTAGGTACCCTTGATGGAAGACGGGCATTCCTTCCAGGCGTCGGGATCGTCCACGGACTCGTAGTAATACTCGAGGTTCGCGAGGTGGCCGGTGAAGCGCCAGCTGGAATCGTCGCTCATGGAAGAGGAGGTGAAGGCGTCGAAGCCGAGCTCGGAAGCACGAGCGTGGATGTCCTCAGCGACGGCCTTGAGAGTCTCAAAGTTCGTGATATCGCCAAGCGTGTAGCCGGCCTTTTCGAGCAGGTCTTCATTGACGATGATGCCGTAGCACTCGTAGCAGTAGCCGATGGAGCAGAGCTTGCCGTCGGCGTCATAGAGGTTGTAGGCGTCGGTGTTGAGCTCGTTGGCAACGGCGGTGCCGCTCAGGTCATAGCAGTAGTCGCCCCAGGTGTCGACAGCGGCCTGGTTGCCCACGACGAACAGCGTCGGGGGAGCGGACTTGTCCATCTCGGCGGTCAGGGTCTCGTTGTAGGTGCCGGAAGCGGCGGTCACGACGGTGACGGGCACGCCGGTCTTCTCGGTGTACATGGCGGCGACCTTCTGCAGGGTCCCGTCGGCTTCGGGCTTGAAGTTCAGCCAGTAGACGCGGCCGGAGGCGGTATCGCCGTCGCTGTTGTCAGCGGAGTCATCCTTCTTATCGCCGCAGGCGACGAGAGAAAGCGCCATGACAAGAGCAAGGATCATTGCAAGATACTTTTTCATTTCATCAATACTCCTTTTTAAATTTATTTTCACGCGGTTCCCGCGGGAAAATCAGTGCTTGAGCTGCCGCACGGACGCGCCCTCGCGCAGCGCGGTCGGCAGAGTGACATGGCGATGAACGCCGCGTCCCTCGATGATGTCGAGCAGGATCTCGACGCTCGCCTCTCCCATGGCGGTCATGGGCTGGCAGAGGGTGGTGAGCATGGGATGAATGTATTCCGAGACGCTGATGCCGTCGATGGCGATGACGGAGCAGTCCTCGGGGATGGAGCGGCCGCTTTCGCGCAGGGCGCGCATCGCGCCAATGGCCATGTCGTCCGCGATGGCGAAGACAGCCGTAAAATCGGCGGGGGAGCGCAGACGCTTTTGCATGGCGGCATAGGCGTTGGCAATGGTGAAATCTTCGGCGCAGATCAGGTCTTCCGGATGCTCTGTTAAGCCGAAGTCGCGCAGCGCGCGCTGATAGCCAAGGTAACGGAGCTGGGAGATCGAACTGTCGTCGGGGGCGGCGGTCAGCACGGCGATGCGGCGGTGACCGTTTTTGTAAAGCTCGCTGACCGCGCGGTAGGCCTCCTGCTCGTCGGCGATGGAGACGGAGGAGTACGACTCCGGCGGAAGCATACCGTAGGAGTTGGTGTAGGAGCAGCAGACATAGGGTACGCCGAGAAGCGAAACCTCTTCGGGCGAATAATCGCTGCGCCCGCCGAGGAAGATAATGCCGCGCAGGCGCTTTTCCTTTTCCATCACCGCACCGCACTGAATCTCGTCGTCGCCCGATGGGATCTGGCGCATGACCATCGTGTAGCCCGAGGCGTCGAGCTTTTGCTCAATGGCGTGAATGATGTCGGTGTAGAAGGGGTTCTGCACGCCGCGCACCACGAGGCCGACCGCGTCGGAGCGGATCTTGACGAGGTCGCGCGCGCTGTTGTTCGGCACATACCGGTGCGCCTCGATGACGGCGCGGACCCGTCTGCGGGAATCCTCACTCACGTCCGGACGGTCGTTGAGCACGCGGGAGACGGTGCTGACGCTCACGTCTGCAAGCTTTGCAATATCCTTGATGGTCATGCCGACGCGCCCCCTGCGATGATTCCGGAAACCTTACCGGTAACGTTTCCAATCCTTGCTTACAGCATAGTCCCCACAGCGGGCAAAGTCAAATGAAACTTGCCGTTTGTGGTAAAAATGGGGAAAACACACAAGAAATGTGCACCGATTTTTGACAAAACAGCCAAAGGATCAGAGAATAGCTCTCTTAACGTTCAGCTTATGACGTGCCTGTACCACTTTATGAGCGGCTTATAGCAAAATGCGGGCCAAAATCGGCGTTTCTGCGCAGAAACGAAAAAATTCCCCGTTTTCCGCCGCTATGCGGCAGAAAACGGGGAACGATCTGTGGTTAAAAAAGCCTTACTTGAGCAGCAGCTCCGCGATCTGGATGGTGTTGGTGGCAGCGCCCTTGCGGACCTGGTCGCCGCAGCACCAGAGGTTCAGACCGCGCTCGTCGGTCAGGTCCTCACGAATGCGGCCGACATAGACGATGTCCTGATCGGACGTGTCGAGCGGCATGGGGTAGACCTTGTTCTTGAGGTCGTCGACGAGCTTGCAGCCCGGGGCGTTTGCGATGAGCTCCTTGGCACGCTCGACGCTGATCTTCTCCTTCGTGCGCAGCACGACGGATACGCTGTGGCTGCGGATGACGGGCACGCGCGCACAGGTGCAGCTGACCTTCATCTCGGGCAGGTGGAGGATCTTGCGGCCCTCGTTCTGCATCTTCATCTCCTCGCTGGTGTAGCCCTCAAAGGCCTCGCCGCCGATCTGGGGGATGATGTTGTACGCGATCTGATACTGGAAGACCTTGGGCTCAAGGTGCTTGCCCTCGGAAAGGGCCTTGACCTCATTGTTGAGCTCGTCGATGCCGCCCTTGCCCGCGCCGCTGACGGCCTGGTAGGAAGAGGCGATGATCGTCTCGATGGGGCTCTCCTTGGCGAGGGCGTTAATGGCCACGAGGGTCACGATGGTGGTGCAGTTGGGGTTCGAGATGATGCCCTTGTGCCACTTCACGTCCTCGGGGTTGATCTCGGGGATGACAAGGGGGACGTTGGGGTCGAGGCGGAACGCGCTCGAATTGTCGACGAACACCGCGCCCGCCTTGACGATCGAGGGGGCAAAACGCTCGGCGATGTCGTTCTCAGCCGCGCCGAGGACGATATCAAGGCCCTCAAACGCGTCGTCAGACGCCTCGACGATGGTGCATTCCTGGCCGCGGAACATGATTTTGCTGCCCGCGCTTCTGGCGCTTGCGATGGGACGAAGGGACGCAACGGGGAAGTTGCGCTCTTCGAGAATTTTGATCATTTCCTGACCGACGGCGCCGGTGGCGCCGAGAATACCGACATTGACCTGTTTCATTACACTACATTCTCCTTCACAAAACTATTGTACAGGACACGGATGGCCTGTTCGAAATCTTTTTCTTCCACGCCCACGATGATGTTGAGCTCTTCGGGGCCCTGCGTGATCATGCGGATGTTCACGCCGTTTTCGCCGAGCTTGGCGAAAATTTTACCAGAAACGCCGGGACGGTACGCCATCTTGCGGCCAACGGCGGCGACAATGGCGATATGCTCCGTTACGGTTATCTTATTCGGCTGCACCTCTTTTTGCAGCTCGCCCAGCATTTCGTAGAGCGAGCGGGACACCTTGTCGGACGAGACGACGAGCGAGACGTTGTCGATGCCGGACGGGAGGTACTCGACGTTGACCTCGTGCTTGGCGAGCACGTTGAGAATTTTCAGGAGAGAGCCCGGTTCGCTCGACATGCCAGTCTTGGCGATGGTGATGATGGAAAAGCCCTTCTTGCCGGCGATGCCGGTGATGAAGCCGCCCTCTTCCATCTCGTCGCCGATGGACTCCAAGATCATCGTGCCGGGATGGTCGGGCGCGTTGGTATTGCGGATGTTGAGCGGGATGTTTTTCTCGCGCACGGGGAAGATCGTGCCCTCGTGCAGGACCTGCGCGCCGATGTAGCTCAGCTCGCGCAGCTCGCTGTAGGTCACGCGGCGGATGGGCTCGGGATCGTCGACGATGCGCGGGTCGGCCATCAGGATGCCGGAGACGTCCGTCCAGTTCTCATAC